>Ga0163151_10000186_pt1 | contig 110149 bp, 95 predicted proteins | sample OliLakLV19MP5IB2_FD_145596 | JGI IMG/M metagenome (GOLD analysis project Ga0163151, IMG submission 145596) | Freshwater microbial mat bacterial communities from Lake Vanda, McMurdo Dry Valleys, Antarctica - Oligotrophic Lake LV.19.MP5.IB-2 | ecosystem: Environmental > Aquatic > Freshwater >...
GGGATGGGGAGGGAGGGGGCGGAGTCTGTTGCGGCCGGTCCACACTCTTCCCGCCCTGAGGTTCCGCTTGCGGTCCGATGACTCCACTCCCGGTCGCCAGTTCCCGGCGCTGGCCTCGGCGCGCTATCTTCCCGGCCGAGTTGTCGCGTGTTCGCCGACCTGAGGACGAAGCCCATGAAGCCCATCCTGATTGTCGCCGCCCTGCTCGGGCCCGTCACTCTGACCGCGCAGTCCGCCGCCCCGGCGTACCGGGTGGGAATCGTCAGTGAGTCGGGTGACATCGTGAGCTGGTTCACGCCCGGCGCCGGAACGCTGACTGGCCATCATGTGGTCCCCGTCGGCATCATGCCGGCGGATATCGATGGCCCGCATAACCTCGTGGTCTCTCCGGACCACCAGTTCTACTATGTGTCGATCGCCCACGGTACGCCCTTTGGCACGCTGTGGAAGATGGACGCGAAGACCGACACGCTGGTGGGGCGGGCGCCGCTGGAGATGTTTCCGACGACGATCGGCCTGACGCCCGATGGGGAACTGGCGTTCGTCGCCAATTCGGACTTTCACGGCGATCATCCCCGCATGAACGTCATCTCGGTGGTGCATACCCCGACGATGACGACGCTCACCGCGCTGCCCGCCTGCGACATGCCCCATGGCGTCAAGTCGAATCATGCGGGCACGTCGGTCTACATCTCCTGCATGATGTCGGACGAACTGCTGGAGATCGAGGTCGGCACGTTCCGCATCATCCGGCGGGCCAGGACCGGGGTGGGGCACAGCTACGCCGGCATGGCGGGGATGGATCACGGCAGCATGAACCATGGGACCCCCGCACCAGCGGCGGCCGCCAGCGCGCCGGCTCCGCCGGCGGCATCGGATGGGGAGTGCGGGCCGACGTTTGTGAGCGTCTCGCCCGATGACCGGACGCTGTACGCCGCCTGCAATCACTCGGGGACGCTGCAGGTCTGGGATGCGGCGACGCTGACGAAGACGAAGGAGATTCCGGTCGGGGCCGGGGCCTACAATGTGGAGCCGTCGCCCGACGGTCGCTGGGTGATCGTGACCAACAAGAAGGCCCAGAGCTTCAGCCTGATCGATGCGCAGAGCCTCACCGAAGTGGTTCGGCCAGCCACCACAAAGAAGATCGTGCATGGTATCGCCTGGTCGCCCGACGGGCGCTATGCCTATGTGAGCCAGGAGTCGATCGGCGCCGATCCGGGGGCGATCGACATCTTCGACCTCACCACCCGCAGGGTTGTCTCGACGGTACCGGTCCCGGCCCAGCCGACCGGTGTGTCCATTCTCCGGAACTGACTGCCCATGACACACGAAGTCCTCACGACGCTCTCCCCTGCCGATGTCCTCGCCCGGGCGAAACAGTTCTTTCAGGAGCGCCTGCCCGGTACGGCGGCCTTTCCCGAGAAGGAAGGTCCCGGCTTTGTATCGCTCCGTGGACAGGGTGGAGAAGAGATCGCGCTCGCCGCGGCCACATCCGCCGGGGGCACACGAGTGCGGGCCTCGACCCTGTTTTTCGACCAGGCAATCGGCCGGTTCTTCTCGACCCTTCCCGTCGTGACGGAGGCGGCATGAGCGTGCTGCCGGTTCGGGTAATGGTGGAGGCGATGTGGGACCAGGTGGAGCTCGAACTGCCGGCCGCCACGACGGTGGCGGAGATCAAGCAGCGGGCGCTGAGTCTGACCCATACGCCGGGACGGGCGGAGGAGTACCTGGTCAAGTACCGCGGCGCGGAGGTACTCGATGAGAGCCGCTCCCTGGCCGACGCCGGCGTGGTGCCGAACGCCGCCCTGATTGTGCTCTCCCGTCGTCGCCAGCCGGTGCGCTGAGGCGAACCATGCCGATCCCCGCCACGCCGGTCCGGGGCCGCACGATCACGCTCTTCGCCGTCGGGGTCCTGGTCCTCGACGGCGTTCTGCTGCTGCTGATCGGGCTCTGGTCGCGGACGCTGTGGGCGGGCGTGGGCGGTACCGTCTGCCTGCTGCTGGCCGGCGGGGTGCTGCAGCTCTGGCAGCGTCATCGACGGAGCCTCGCGGAACTCGCCGACGCCCGGGCCGAGATGCGCGACGAGGCGCGCTCGCTGCGGAATCTGGTGCGGGACCAGTGAGGCCGGGGGTCACGTGACCGCGATCGTATTCACCCACCCGGACTGCCTGCGTCACGACCCCGGCCCCGGTCATCCCGAGACGCCGGAACGCCTCGCGGCGGTGCTCGCGCGGCTGGGAGCCGATCCGACTGTTGCCGTCCGTCAGGCCGCTGCGGGCGCCCGGGAGGAGCTGCTGCTGGCGCACGCCGGGGGGCATCTGGTACGGCTGGAGGAGATGGCACGGAGCGGGGGGGGCGTGATGTCACTCGACACCGTGATGAATGACGCGAGCTGGAGTGCCGTGCTCGGGGCGACCGGTGCGGTGACTGCCGCCCTCGCCGAGGCCCATGCGGCTGGTCATCACACCTTTGCCGCGGTGCGTCCGCCGGGACACCACGCACTCGCCGCGCGGGCGATGGGCTTCTGTCTGGTCAACAATGTCATCATCGCCGCCCGGCAGGCGCAGCGACTCGGCCGTCAGCGGGTGCTGATCATCGACTGGGATGTGCATCACGGCAACGGGACGCAGGCGTTGATGGAGGCGGATGCCTCGATCCGCTATGTCTCGCTGCACCAGCACCCCTGGTATCCGGGAACGGGCATGGCCGAGGAGCGCGGGGTGGGCAACGTCTTCAACGTGCCGCGCGGCCCGGGTGCGCCGGCCGAGCGCTACGTGGCCGACCTCTGGGCGGCGATGGTCAGCGCGACGGACGACTGGTCGCCCGACATGATCCTGCTGTCCGCCGGATACGACGCGATGCTGGGCGATCCCCTCGGCGGGTTCACGCTGGAGCCAGGGGACTATGCCGGGCTCATCGCCCGTCTGCGCGACCGCCTGCCGCTGGTGCCGATCGTCGGACTGCTGGAGGGGGGCTACGCGCCGGCGCGCGTGGCCGAGGGGGTCTGGGCGACGGTGCGGGCGCTCGAGTAGCGGTTCAGGAACCGCGGGAGTGGCGTCTCGTCTGCCACCGTGCGAAATATCGGAAAGTGTTCAACTACCGTCTCATGGAGTTCCCGTGCCGCAGCCACTTCGGATGGAAGCTGAAGTCCTCAATGTCCGCACCCGCCACCCGTTCATCATCGCCCGCGGCGGTCAGAGCGACTACCGCACCATCTGGGTGCGGCTGATCGACCGCGACGGCCTCGAAGGGTGGGGCGAAGCCGCCCCGTCGAGGATCTACGGCGAATCGACCGAGACGGTGCTCGCCGCCTTGCAGGCCTACGCCGAGCACCTGCCCGCTGATCCGCTGCTGCTGGAAGACACCGAGCGGCACTGGGATACGCTGCTGCAGCTGAATCCCTCGGCGCGCGGCGCGTTGTCCTCCGCGCTGCATGATCTTGCCGGCAAGCGGATGGGCGTCCCGGTGTACCAGTTGTGGGGGCTGAATCCCGCCAAGGCGCCGCAATCGACCTTCACCATCGGCATCGATACGGCGGAAAAGATCCGGACCAAAGTTCTGGAAGCGGAGTCCTATCCCATCCTCAAGGTCAAGCTCGGCACCGACCGGGACCACGAAATCCTGCAGACCATCCGCGCGGTGACCGACAAGGAACTGCGGGTCGACGCCAACACCGGCTGGACCGTGAAGCGCGCCATCCGGATGCTGCCGGTGCTGGAGGAGTTCGGCGTGACCGTGCTGGAGCAGCCGTTGCCAGCCGACGATCTCGACGGCCTTGCGACGGTGACGCGCGCGGCCCGCATCCCGGTCATCGCCGATGAGAGTTGCCTCACGGCTGCCGACATCCCGCGGCTGGTCGGCAAAGTGGACGGGATCAACATCAAGCTGGCCAAGTGTGGCAGTGTGCGTGAGGCACTGCGGATGATCGCCATCGCCCGGGCGCATCAGATGATGGTCATGGTGGGCTGCATGATCGAGACGTCGATCGCCATCACCGCGGCGGCCCACTTCACTCCGCTGGTGGACATCGTCGATCTTGATGGCGCGGCGCTGCTGTCCAACGATCCGTTCGTCGGCGCCACGATCGATGGCGGCCAGGTACGCCTTCCCTCCGGTCCGGGGCTCGGCCTGAGCCGGCGATGACCCAGGCGTTCGGGGCGGTGGCCCTGCCGCTGCCCCTGGCCGAGCCGTACACCTACCGCATTCCTGAAAGCCTCGCGGATCGGGTCGTGCCCGGGGCCCGCGTCGTCGTGCCGGTGCGCGAGCGCGAACTGGTCGGCATCGTCACCGCCACTGGTCTCCCTGAACCCGAACACCCCACCCGCGACATCCTCAGTTGCCCCGACCCCGAGGCGGCCCTCACCGCTCCGCTGATGGACACCGCCCACTGGCTCGCCGGCTATTACGGCGCTCCGCTCGGCCTGACCCTCAGGGCCATGCTGCCGGCGGCGTTGTGGGGCAGCTCGCGCGTGATGGCGCGGCTGACCGGTGCGGCCGTGCCCGGTGGTGTGGCTGGCGACGTCGGCAGCTTCCTGGAACGGAAGGGTGGGGAAGCCGCGGTGGGCAGCATTGCCCGGGCGCTGAAGCGGCCGGTATGGGATGCCATTAACCGCCTGGTGCGGATCGGGGCGATCGCGCTTCGAGTCGAGGCCCCGCCGACGGCGGGGGGCGTCGCGATGGAGCGACTTGTCCGCCTGACGGAACCCGTCCCGCCGCTCGCCGAGCGTGAGCCCCTCTTCCGGCGGAGCCCGGTGCAGCGCGCCGCGCTGGAGGCCATCGAGGAGCTGGGCGGCGCGGTGCCACTGCGTCACCTGCTGGAGCAGCTTTCGATCTCGCGCACGGTGATCGCGTCACTGGTCAAGCGCGGCCTGGCCACGGTCACCGAGATCGAGGCGCCGCGTGATCCCTTCAGCGACCTTCCCATCACCCCGCCGCCGCCGCATCCCACAGTGGCCCAGCTCGCCGCGCTCGCCGCGATCGCGGCACAGGCGCCGGGTGACGGTGTCCTGCTGTTCGGCGTTACCGGCAGCGGCAAGACATTGGTGTACCTCGAGGCGATTCGTCGTGCGCTGGCCGAGGGCCGGGGAGCGATCCTGCTGGTGCCGGAGATTGCGCTGACACCGCAGACGGTGAGCCGGGTGCGTGGCGTCTTTGGCGACCAGGTCGCCGTGCTGCACAGCGGCTTGTCGGACGGCGAGCGGGCCGATGCCTGGCGGGCGTTGCGACGCGGCGAGCGTCGGGTCGCCGTCGGGGCGCGTTCCGCGGTGTTCGCGCCGGTGCGTGACCTCGGCGTCATCGTGGTCGACGAGGAACATGAGGCGACGTACAAGAATGGGGAAACCCCGCGCTATCATGCGCGCGACGTCGCACTGGTGCGCGCCCGGCTCGAGGGGGCGCGACTGATCCTCGGGAGCGCGACGCCCGCCGCGGAGACCATGGCGCGGGTGGGACCACGGCTCGCGCTGGTACGCCTGCCTGAGCGTGCGGAACTGCAGCCGCTGCCACCGGTCGAGATCGTGGACCTGCGGAGCGCTCCGCGGCTGCGGGAGGCGGGCGCGGTGCCCTGGTCCATCCGGCTCGACAGCGCGGTCCAGGCGGCGCTCGACCGGTCAGAGCAGGTACTGCTGCTGCTCAACCGGCGGGGCTTCGCCGCGACGCTGCAGTGCCCCGACTGCGGCGCGGTGCGTACCTGCCCCCGCTGCAGCATCTCGCTCACGGTGCATCATGCACCGCCCGGCATGCGGTGTCACTACTGCGGACACGATGAGCCGGTACCGGAAGCGTGCGGCGAGTGCGGTGGTGTGGTGCAGCGGATGCGTGGGGTCGGGACCCAGCAGCTCGAACGTTTCCTGGCCAGCCGGTTCCCCAGTGCCCGGCTGGCGCGTATGGATCTCGACACGACGAGCGCCAAGTGGTCGCACCAGGTGATTCTCGACCGGGTCGGTGCCGGAGAGGTGGATATCCTGTTGGGCACCCAGATGATCGCCAAGGGGCTCGATTTCCCCAACGTGACGCTGGTCGGCGTGGTGGATGCCGACACCGGCCAGCAGCTGCCGGACTTCCGGGCCGCCGAGCGCACCTTCCAGCTGCTGGCACAGGTGGCGGGCCGGGCGGGCCGGGGGCCGAAAGGCGGACGGGTCGTGGTGCAGACCAGGAGCCCGGAGCACCCCGCGCTCATCGCAGCGGCGCGGCACGATACCGAGATGTTCCTGGAGGGCGAGCTGGCCCGGCGGCAGTCGCCACCGTACCCGCCGGTTCGCTCGCTGGTCAATCTGGTGATCTCGGGGGAGGACGAGGTGGCGGTGGCTGATGGCGCGGTGGCGTTGGCGGGTTGGTGCCGGCGACTGGTCGACCGTCAGGCGCTGGCGCTTGATGTCCTCGGCCCGGCGCCCTGTACCCTCGGCCGCATCAAGAACCGGTGGCGCTGGCACGTGGTGCTGCGGGGCGAGGCCGAACCGCTCGGTCGAGTGGTGCGCTACGGGATGAGCCGGCTGCCCCAGCCTGCGGGGACGCGGGTCATCATTGACCGTGATCCGGCAAGTCTGCTGTAGATCAGGGCGCTAGTCTGACGGGGCCGCAGCATCGTGCGATGCTGGCTGTAGGAGCATCTCGACCGCGACCAGCAGGTGATCGGGGAGGATCGGCTTGCTGATCAGGCGGTTCACCCCGGCACGGGTCGCGGCCGCGGACAGAGAGGGGGCGTCCATGCCGGTCAGCATCAACACCGGCGTGGTGTCATGGCCCGGCTGCTTGCGCAGCCAGCGCACCACGTCGAGGCCGGAGGGTCCCGGCATCAGGTCGTCGACAATGAGCAGCTGGGCGGAGTTGCAGGACAGCCACTCCATCGCCGCCGCTCCGTTGGTGAATCCCTCCACCGTGATGTGCAGCCGGTCCTGCAACAGGTTCGACAGCACCGACACTACCGCGGAATCGTCATCGAGGATGACGAGCGTGACCTCATTGTTGTCCGTGACCACGCTCGCCTCCATCCCGACGTTAGAACACGACCTGGAGTCCCGAAGTGAGGTACCGGTCGGTCTTCTTGAAACCGGGCTGGGGCTGGTTGTCAAAGCGAATGACGTAGCTCGCCTTGAAGGCAATCCGCGCCGACAGCGGCGCCACCAGCGCGGGCTCCGAGTTCACCCGGGTATCCGCACCATCCTTGAGGTTCTGCAGGACTTCGCCTGTCTGCTGGAAGTAGGCATCCGCGTTCAGCATCTGCTTGAAGAGCAACCCGCCTCGCCCGCTGGTGAAGTTGTCCACGACACCGGCTTGGTCGCGCTGCTGATTGGCTGACGCGCCCGCCTCAAGGGTGAGGGTGGTGCGTTCAACCGCGACGGCCTTGAAGCTGAGTCCGGCCCCTTCTTCGAACCGCCGCCCGATCCCGGCGAAGCGATTGCGCTCCCACCCGCCTTGCCGCCGATGATCAGGCCGATCGCAAGGCCAATCACATCGTACTCCTTACATGAACGTCATGAACTCGCCCTTCATTTCACCTCTCCTTGGTGGTGGGGGGGGATAGCAACCGGTGGGCGCGCACTGCGCGCCCACCGGCCGCGGGGACAATTCAGTTCGTCTTGCTCAGTTCAACCCGGCGGTTGGACGCCCGGCCTTCGGCCGTCGCATTGGTGGCCACCGGCTTGGAGGGGCCGTACCCTCTGGTGGTCATCCGGCTGGCGCTGACACCCTTGCTGATGAGATAATCCCGCACGGCGTCCGCCCTGGCGTGCGACAGACGTTCGTTGGTGCGCGCGCTGCCGGTCGCGTCGGTGTGGCCACCGACTTCAACCGTGATGTCGGTGTTGCCATTCAGCGATTCGGCAACTCGATCCAACGTGGCCTGCGACTCGGCCAGCAGGATTGCCTTGTTGGTCTCGAAGTTCACGCCCTGCAGGACTACGGCCTTGCCGGGCTCGACGAACAGCACGGGGCAGCCCACCGCGTCTACTTCAGTTCCGGTGGCGGTGTTGGGACAGCGGTCGATGCCATCGGGCACCTTGTCGCCATCCAGATCCTTGGGGCAACCCGTCGCGTTGACCGGGGTACCGGCCGGCGTGTTGGGGCACTTGTCGAGGCCGTCGGTCACACCGTCGTTGTCCTGATCCTTCGGGCAGCCGGTTGCGTCCACCGGAGTGCCGGCGCGCGTGTTGGGGCACTTGTCGCTGGCGTCAGCGACGCCATCGCCATCGGTGTCCTTGGCACAGCCGGTTGCATCCACGGCCATGCCGGCAGTGGTGTTCGGGCACTTGTCCTTGTCGTCCGTCACGCCGTCGCCATCGGCGTCCTTGGGCAGTGAACAGCCGTTGGCGTCCACCCGTTCACCCATCGGCGTTCCCGGGCAGCGATCGAGGTTGTCCTTTACCCCGTCGTTATCGACATCCTTGGGCAGTGAGCAGCCCTTGTCGTCGACCGCGTCGGCGGCGGGTGTATCCGGGCACTGGTCCATCGAGTCCTTGACGCCGTCCTTGTCGCGGTCGCCGTCCCGCTTGGCGCCGAACAGCAAGGACAGGCCGGCCTGGGCCCCCAGGTGCACGTCATGCTTTCCCGTCTGCACACCGGGGAGCTGGGTCACTGGGTTGTTGTTGTCGGGGCTGGGGATGTAGTCGACGGTCCCGTCCAGTCGGAGCGCGAGAACACTGCCCATGCCGATCCGCAGGCCGACGAGGCCCGCCGCGCCGCTCTCGGTTTCGCGATAGGAGTCGCGGAACAGGTTGCGGACATAGCCCCCGCCGAGGAGGAAGGCGGAGTTGCCGCCCAGCGGAATGTTGTAGACCAGCCGGGCATGGACCGGGATGTATTTGACTTTGGTGCCGCTCTGGGAATGCGTCGTCGTCGTGCTCACATCGCCTTCGAGGGCGAGGTTGCGCACGATGAAGATGCCGAGCCGGCCACCGACGCCGATTTTGTTGTCGAAATTCAGGTCGGATTCGAACTTGGTGAATTTTCCAAACGCTCCCAATTCCACTGCGCCGGCCTTCTGGGCGGCGGCGGGGCTCACGGCGGCGAGCAGCAGGCCGGCGACGAGCCAACACGACTGATATTTCATAAAGGCCTTCATGTTTGAGATGTTATGACGCCGCCGGGCTGGCGACGTCGGGTTGTGGGGCGTTCTTCATCGTGCGCTGGGCGATCAGCGTTAACACGATCTGGGCGATGTCTGCGAGCGGTCGGGGGCGGAACAGCACCACATCCGCCACGCGCTCGGCCTCGCGCATCATGGCGGCATCGATTGGCCGGGTGAGGAGGCAGACGACTGTTTCCGGCGCCAGCAGCAGGAGCTGCGTCGCGAGCCGTATTCCTCCGGGGGCGTCCGGCTGATCCAGCGTGAGGTCGGAGATCATCGTGTGGTATCGCTCCCGCCGCAGCCGCAACTCTGCGGCGATATCGCTCCCGGCGGTGTCCACGACGAAGCCCTGGGTGCGCAGGTAGTCGGCAAAGGCAAAGCGGACTCCCGGGTCGGTGTCGACCAGGAGAATGCGGATCGGTTCGGTCGCGAGTGCGGAGATGGCCATCATCGTACGGCGGGGAAAAGCAAGCCCGAGGCCAGCGCCTGCGCGCTCGGAGGCGCACGCGAAGTCGCGAGCGGAACAGGAGTTACGTCCGGAGGGCGGCCAGGTGGGGAGTTGGCGGTTCCCGGCGCTGGACGGGAAGTCCAGACACCGGACGCGCGGGGCTACCCGGCGGGGTCCTGCTACATCTGCTCGGCGAGGGTGCGGAATGCCGTTTCCACGCTGTCGCCGGATTGCGCGCTGGTCTGGAATACGGTCCAGCCGCGTTCCTTCAGCCATTCCTGCTGAGTGGCACTGATGGCCCATTGGCCCCAGAGGTCCGCTTTGTTGAGGCAGAGAATGAACGGGAGACCGGGAGCCCGATTGGCCGCGTTCTCCTGCAGGCCGATGGCGGTCTCGAGCGTCTCGGGCCGGGTGCCGTCGGCCACAAGGATGTAGCCGCTGGCGCCACGCAGGTATTGCAGCCGGACCCACTCGTAGCGTTCCTCGCCCTGCAGGTCCCAGAGCATGAGGTTGACGATTGTGTCACCAAGCTCCACGCTCTTCTTGTCGATCTTCACGCCGATGGTCGACAGATACTTCTCGGAGAAGACGCTGTCCACGAAACGCCGGACCAGGCTGGTTTTGCCCACGCCCGGCGCGCCCATCATGCAGATCTTCTTGTCCAGCACCGTCATGCATCCTCCGCCGCTGTCGCGCCGGAGCCGACCATCTGCTCGGCGAGTTGTCGGAATACCGATTCCACGCCCTCGCCGCTCCGGGCGCTGGTCAGCCCGATGCGCCAGCCGGCCGTGGCCAGGCCCGCCAGGTCGGCGTCGCTGATCACCCGTTCCATCACGAGGTCGGTCTTGTTGAGCACCAGCAGCATCACCGCGCCGGGTACGACCTCAGCCGCCCGCCGGCCGAGGTCGAGCGCGGTGTCCAGCGTCTCCCTTCGGGTCGCATCGATCACCAGCAGGAAGCCCGCGGCACCCCGGAGGTATTCCGGGCGCACCCGCTGCTGCTCGGTCTCGCCCTGCAGATCCCAGAGCATGAGATTGAGCGTCTGGTCGCCCACAGCCACGGCCTTGCGGTCGATCTTCACGCCGACCGTGGCCTGATACCGTTCGGAAAAGAGACTCTCGACAAACCGGCGGACCAGGCTCGTCTTCCCCACGCCCACTGCACCCAGCATGCAGATCTTCTTCTGCAGGGCGGTCACGGGCGCTCCTCGAATCGGGCCACCGGCCAGACCGCGCGCAGCCGGGCCCGGCTCGCGTCGGAGAGGGTGTCGGCGGCTGTGACTGTCGGCAATTCGATATTGATCCGGAGAGGAATGGCCGGGAGCGCGTGCGACAGCAGCGCACCGACCGTACCGGCGCGATAGCCTCGCAGGAGCTGGTTGGCCGATTCGCTGCCCTGATCGTCGGCTGAGCCGACCATTTCCAGCGCCAGGGAGTACCCGACACCCTTTGCCACGCTGTCGAGCTGGGTTGCGTCGACGGTGATCAGCGCGATCTCCTCGCCGGCGGCGCTGTCCAGGGCCCATTCCCCCGTGGCGAACAGCACCCGATGCGCTTCCAGTTGGGCCACCAGCGGCGCGAGTTCGGCCAGCTCCCGCGGATCGCGCGGTTCCGCGCGCCAGGCGCCGACACCACTCAATGCCGGGGCGAGTGCTGCCGCCTGACGAAACCAGCCCCCCGGTGCGGTCCCGGTCGCGACCAGGGTATCCCCCGCGAGGGTGAGCGTGACCCCGGCCGGGGCGGCGAGCGCGCGGGTTGCCCGCCGAATGATGAAGTCCGGCTGCAATGCGACGTAGGGTGCCCAGCGTGCGCTGATCAGGGTGGTGTCGATTCCTGCGGCGTGGAACAATCCGGCCGGATCCCGGGCGAGCGGATCGCGCAGCCCCTCGATGCGATACTGCCCCTTTGCCCGGCCCACGTAGGTCACGACCACACCCGGCTCACCACGCAGTGCCGTCAGCGCAGTCTGCCAGTGTCGCTCACGTATCACCGCCGGAATGCCGAAGGCCAGCAGCATCGTGGCCGCCGCCCCGAGCACGAGCCAGGAGCGCCACGGCTGGCGCTTCTCCCGCGCCGGGCTGCGGGCCTCCGCCTGCAGGAGTGCCTCCATCCGCGGGCGGCTGCGGTCAAACTGGGAGGCGTCGCCCTTGAAGCCGGTCAGCTCGTCGGCCTGATCGGCCTCGATCTGCTCGATGGCGGAGGTCAGTTCCACCCGGAACGCGGTCGGCGCATGGCCGCGGATCACCGTCGCGAGCACGGCCCGCGGCCCCTGCTCGATGGCGAGGGTGAATTCGCCGAGTTGTATCGTCTCCAGGCTGTCGTGCTGCCCGATGCGGAAGGAGTCGCGGGCAAAATCGTTGATGGCGGTGAGCATGCCCGCCACCATGTCCGGCGCGGGCCCCGCGACCGACGGTGCGGTGACGTGCTGCAGCAGCAGGCCGGCGTCGCGGTGCACCAGAAAGACCTGCTCCACCTGGTAGAGCAGGGTGTGTCGCATGACGACTTCGGCGAACGATTTGCCGCTGCGGAGCGCTTCCCACCGCCAGACCAGGCCCTGGGCCGACAGCGTGTGTTCCAGCATCTCGTTGACCGACTCGAGCATGCCCGCAAGCGCCTGGCTGATCGCGCGGCGGATGGCCGGGCCCATGACGGGAAAGAGCGCTTGGGCGAGGGGCCGCGGATCGCGCCGGACCGACGAGGTGAGGGCGCGTTCCACCATCGGCCGAAGGGCCTCGGGGTCGTCCATCTTCCGTTCCAGCCGGCGCAGCGTCTCCCGATCCTTGCCGAACAGGATCGCCCGCAGCCGCGCGACCGGGTCCGCGACGGGCGGCTCGGGTCGGGGTGGCTCGGCGCGCGGCGGATCGCGCCGCGGCGGTGCGCTCACGTCAGGCGTCATTCGGCCGCTTGAACTCCTCCGCCAGCCGCGCCGCGAGCTCGGCGAAGAGGGCGCCGAGCATCGCGCGATCGGCCTTGCGGGCATGCAGCTCGTCGGCCTCGCGCTTGAGGGCGGCACCGAGCTCGCTCGTTCGACGGTGGAGCTGCTCGTCATGTTCGGTCGCCTGGCGCACCAGGTCGCCCCGCAGCTCGCGCTGGGCCCGATTGCTCTCCTCGCCCGCTTCCCCGAAGCGGCGGTCGACGTGCCGGCCGAGCTGGTCGAGATTGCCGGTGACCTCCTCGATCTGGCCGGTCCGGCTGCGCTGCTCGGTGGCCAGCCGTTCGCCCAGCGCCTCGAACTCGCGGTGGATGTACGCCTCGAGCGCGGAGTGGCGCCGGCCCAGCTCCTCGCGCAGGTCGGCCGAGTCCTTCAGCAGCCGTTCCTCGAGCTGCACGAAGCGGCGGTCGTAGTCCCGCATCTGCGCGCCGAAGATGATGTCCCGGATCTGGTCGATGTTGCCGGGGCCGCCGTTCGTGTCGGCCGAGTCCTGCCCCCGCGGGGCATGGGATACCGCGTCATGGTCGGTCATGGAATGCCTCTAACGATCCGTGGGTGCCGCGGGAATCTAGTCCTTGGGGACGGCGATCTGAAATTGCTTGAGCTTCTGGTACAGCGAGCTGCGCGGAATGCCCAGCCGGCGCGCCGCGAGTTCAACCTTGCCCTTCTCCTCCCGCAGCACCATCTCGATCTGCTGCCGTTCCATCGTCTTGAGCGTGACATCCCCTTCCGGGGGCCGGACCCTCGTCGGCGCGGGCGCACCCGGCAGGTCGAACCGGAGGTCGTCCCGGGTGAGCGCCGAGCGGTCGGTCAGCAGGGCAGCGCGTTCCAGCACATTGCGCAGTTCGCGAATGTTGCCCGGCCACCGGTACGCCGCGAGTGCCTCGAGCGCTCCGCTGCTCAGCGTGATCGCCGGCCGGCCCAGTTCCGCCGTCAGCCGGTCGAGCAGCTGGCGGGCCAGGAGCGGCAGATCCTCGACCCGGTCCCGCAGCGGCGGGACCACCAGCGGCAACGTCGTGATCCGGAAGTACAGGTCGCCGCGAAAATGCCCTGTCGCGACTCGTTGGGCCAGATCCTGGTTCGTCGCGGCGATCAGCCGCAGGTCGACCTGACGGTCCCGGACATCGCCCACCCGGCGGAACCGGTGGTCCTCCAGCACCTTCAGCAGCTTGGGCTGGAGCTGCGGTTCCAAGTCGCCAATCTCGTCGAGGAACAGCGTGCCGCGGTGCGCCAGGTCCAGCAAGCCGATCTTGCTCTGTACCGCGCCGGTGAAGGAACCCCGCTCGTGCCCGAACAGCTCGGACTCCAGCAGCTCCCGCGGGAGCCCGGCACAATTGAGGTCGACAAACGCCTCGTCTGCCCGCGGGCCGTTGGCATGGAGCCAGGCGGCGATCACTCCCTTGCCGGACCCCGTCTCGCCCTGGAGATAGACTGGCCGTTCCGCTGCCGCCACCCGGCGCGCCTGCTCGGCCAGTTCGCGGATCGGGCGACTAGTGCCGGCGAAGGGATCGAACTGCTGCCGCCCCTGCCGTTCCTGTCGTGCGAGCTGCTGCCGGCGATTGCGCTGGTTGGCCAGACTCCGCGCGATCACGACCTCCAGCGCTGGCAGCGTCACCGGCTTGGTGAGGAAGTGCTCCGCGCCTTCTTTCATGGCCTGCACCGCGAGCTCCACCGAGCCATGCCCGGTCAGGACGATGACCGGTACCTCCTCCGAGATGGCGCGCAGCCGGGGCAGCAGGGTCAGCGCATCACCGTCCGGTAGCCGGTAGTCGCTCAGGACGACATCGGGCCGGTTCTCCCGAAAGGCCTGCTCCGCCCCCTTCGCACTGTCCGCCTCATCCACCCGGTAGCCGCGGGTCTCGAGGAAATCCTTCAGGCCGAACCGGACGGCCGGATCATCATCGACGATCAGCACACGATGGCGGGACATGAGGGCGGGACTCAGTCGGAGAGGGCGGGGAGGCGGACCCGCAGGACAGCGCCGCCGCCGGCCGGATTGGCTGCGTCGATGCGGCCACGGTGTTCCTCGACGATCCGTTGCACGATGGCGAGCCCGAGCCCGGTACCGCCGGGCCGCCGCGTGAAGAACGGTTCGAAGATGCGTGGCAGGTCCTCCGGCCGGAAGCCCGGGCCACTATCCTCGACCCGGAATTCCGCCCAGCGCGCGTCATCGATCCGGACCGATCCGCTCGAGAGGACCACCCGGCCACCGGCCGGGGAATGCTGGATGGCATTCTCCAGCAGGTTCTGCAGCAGCTGCAGCAGTCGCGAGGCGTCGTGGGCAACCGCGGGGCAGGGCGACTCGACGCGGTACTCGACCGGCACTCCGCGTTCCGCTGAACGCGGCTGCACATGAAACAGCGCCTGGCTCACGCATTGGGTCGGATCGCCAGGGTGCAGCTCTGCCAGCGGCGGCTTGCCGTATTCCAGCAGGTCGCGCATCAGCTGGCTCAGCCGGGTGACCTGATCGGTCAGCACCCGGAGATAGGGCGCGAACTCGGCCCGTTCCCCGAATCGGGCCCGGAAGGCGTCCAGCGTGGAGGAGATGCCGAAGAGCGGATTGCGGACCTCATGCGCGACACCCACCGCCACGAGGCCGAGCCGCCGAGCGCTCTCGGCGGCATCGGCACGGGCCCGCTCGTTATGGATCTGCTCGGTGACGTCGTGAATGATCTCGTGCAGCAGCAGCCGCCCGTCGAGATGCACCGGGCCGGCGTAAATCTCCACCAGTCGAATGTCGCCGGAGGCGAGCCGGTGGGGAAAGCCGCGAAAATGGCCGCCCACCGAGACGCCGAGCTGGAGGACCTGGGTGATTTCCTCGGGGGGCAGCATGTTGATCCGGGTAATTGGCAGGCCGCGGAGCGACTCGCGCGCATACCCGTAGAAGACCGCCGCCGCCGGGTTGGCGTCCACGATCGTACCGTCCTCGGGGTCCAGCAGGAGCTGGACGGCCCCCACCTGCTCGAACAGCTCGCGGTAGTGGGTATCCGAGGAGGTGGCAGTGGCGGCATCGGGCATGAGCCCAAAGGGCAGCCTGCCGGGGCGGGGCGGAAGTGGCGCAGACGAACGGTCTGCGCCACCTCCGTCTGTGCAAGGTTACCGCGCGGCCCAGCCGATCTCGCCGCCAAGGTAGTAGTTCCGGCCCGGTGCCGTTTCGAACACGCGGCCGAAGGTGCCATTGACCGTCAGTGAGCTGATGTAGGTCCGATCCCAGAGGTTGTTGACGCCCAGGAACGGCCGGAGCCAGGCGCCGCCGCTTCTCCCCTCCCAGCTCAGCCTCAGGTTGGTGACACCCAGGCCGATGCCGTTCAGGGTTGTGGCGCTGCCCTTGCCCCAGCCGTTCACGTACAACGTGTTCTTGTCGTCGGCAAAAACGGCGGCGGACATCGTGTGATCGACATCGAGGGTGACGCCGCGCGCCGGGCCGGCGCGGAGCCCGACGCGGATGAACGCCTTGGGGATCCCGGGCAGCTGCTTGCCATCGAGCGTGTCGGTCGTGGCGCCATTGACGATCCGATACTGCCCGTACCGGAAGTTGGAGTAAGTGTAGGCGGTGAACAGCCGGAGCTGGTCTGCCAGCCGGGCACTCAGTCCCAGTTCGATGCCGTCGTTCTTGAGGCGGCCGGCATTGGCGAAATAGCCCCGGCCACTGACTTCCCGGTATTGCACGATCGCGTTGCGGACCCGGCCGACGAATCCGGCGACGCTGTAGGTCACCGGGCCAAGAACGCCGCGCGCTCCGACCTCGTAGTTCACCGTGCGCTGCGGGTCCAGCTGCGAGTTGAAGCCACCGGTCGAGTTGGGCTGGTTGGCCAGCTCCGTCGTCGTCGGCGTTTCGAAGGCGGTCGAGAGGTTGACGTACGGACTCAGCCGCCGGTCGCGCAGGTAGGAAATGCCGGCATTGGCGGAGAACGCGGACATTGTCCGGCTGCCGCTGTTGTCGGTGCCGTCGGTCAGGTGATGGCCGTCGACCGAGAACTTCACCGCGTCGTAGCGGGCCCCGGTGACGATCTCGATGTCGCTGCTCGGGCTCCACCGCAGCTGGGCAAAGGGCCCGACCTCGGTAACGGTTTCGCGCTGGTCGAGCAGCGAGGTGTCCTGCACCGCCGCCACGGCGCGGTAGAGTGCGCGGTCATCCTGCATCCGCTGCAGGTCGCCCCCGACGGTGATGCGCGGGGCCCGTTCGGCGCCGCCGACGTGCTGCTCGGTGCTGAACCGAAGGCCCCCCACGGCGCGATCAATCGTGCTGATGGTGCCGACGGCGGGGCCCTGGGTTCCGGTCGAGGGGGGAATGGCCTGCGGTGCCCGCAGGTTCCGGATGATGCCGAATGCCGTGGCAGTGACACCGCCGCGCCCCGTGTGATGCGTGAGGGCAAGCGAGAGCTGGCCCTGCGAGACAACCTTGTCGGCCTTGCGCAGGATATTGTTGCCCGCCGCGGAGTCCGGATTGGCCCGGACTTCATTGGCGTTCAGTGCGCCGGGGTTCTGTGCCTGCGGCGCGTCGGTGTAGCCAAAGCGCAGGCCGAGGCTCGTGGCCGACCCGAGGACCACATCGCCGCCGAGGTTGAGCTGGGTGAACCGGGTCTTGCTGAGCTGGCGGAAGCCCTCGATACTGGTATGCGAGAGCGAGAGCGTCCCGCTGGCCGCACCCCGGCGTGCGCTGGAGCGTCCCTGGATCCGGAACAGGCCGAAGGACCCGCCCTCGGCACGGAGCGACTGGGAGAAGGTCCCCGCAGCGGCCGGCTCGGAGGTCAGGTTCAGCACGCCACCCGAGGCATTGCCATAGAGCGACGAGCTGGCGCCACGCAGCACTTCGATGCGCTGCAGGTTGCCGAAATCGACATTGGTGAGCTGACTCTGGCCGTCGGGCAGGGTCTGCGGCACGCCATCGAGAACAACCTTCACACCGCGCACGCCGAAATTGGCCCGGCTGCCCGCCCCGCGGATTGCGAGGCGCTGGTCCAGCGAGTAGTTGTACCGGTTGGCGACATACACCCCCGGCAGGTTGTTGAGCGATTCATCCAGCCCGAGGGTCGACTGGGCGCCGTTCAGCTCGCGCCGATCGACCACGTCAATCGCGGCCGGGATGCGGAAGACGGGCTCGGCGGTACGGGTCACCGTGACCGTGATTTCGGGAAGGGTGACGTTCGCGGAGTCCCGCCGAGTGGTGTCGGGCGCGATGGGCCGCTGGGCGGCAACTGGCGAGGCGGTGGCAAGCAGCAACGCGAACGAAGCAATCAGACGCATCTGCATTCCGGGAGAAGGGGTGGGCAAGTGGGTGATCTGCCCCACTCTGGCGGTGAGGCAGGCAGGGGGCGTGCCGCCCGCGGGAAACGCGAATTCACACCTATTGGGGAGATTTTGAGCTGGACGGGGCGCCGACGTGGCTTCCTCGTGATGCCAGTGGGTCATATCCACCATCTTGCTGGGCCAAATGCCCCCAGCTTGTCTCGCCCCCATGCGGGTTTAGATTGACTTGGTCTATGCCCCCGCAAAACTATCTCGCACCTGACTTTACGGCACCACCCCTGGCCACGGCCCCGCCCGCGCGCTTTGCGGCTGTCACCGCCGACGGGGTGTTGCCCGAGGGATTCTTCTCGACCTCGAACCTCCCCACCTATGTCCGGGTTGGCTCGGGCTGGGTCCTTCCGGCCCGGCCGCGGATGGATGCGGCCATCCTGCGACGGGCAGCATCGCTTGTGGTGATGGAGCCGCGCCGCCTGCGCCGCGGTGATGAGGTCGCCATCGGCCTCGCGGAGGATGGGTCCGAGGGCATCTACGTGCACACCGCCGGCTTCCTGGGCGGCGCGCACAGCGCCAATGAGTTCCGCTTCATGTCGACCGAGGTGAGTCGCGAACGGCCGGTGAACTACGAGGAGCTTGCGGCCCGGCTGGTGGAGGAGAAGCGGCGCGGTGGATACCTCATCTGGGTCGCCGGACCGGCTCTGGTCCACTCCCGCGCCCGCGGCGATTTCGAATGGTTCATCCGGCAGGGCTACGTGCAGGCGATGCTGGCCGGGAATGCCGTCGCGGTCCACGACATCGAGGCCGCGATTTTCGGCACCACGCTCGGCATGAGCAGTATCGGCCGGCCGACGGATGGGGGCCACGGGCTGCACATGCGGGCGATCAACCAGGTGCGCGCCGCCGGGTCCATCGACGCTGCGGTCCACCAGGGGCTCATCACCAATGGCATCATGCACGCGCTGGTGACGACCGGGGTGCCCTATGTCCTGGCCGGCTCGATCCGTGATGACGGCCCGCTCCCCGGTGTCCTCAGCGACGCGCAGGCGGCGCAGGATGCCATGCGGGAACACACGGTGCGCGCGACCGGCGCCATTCTCATCGCCTCCGCGCTGCACGCCATCGCGGTGGGCAACATGCTGCCGGCCTATCATACGCACCTGGGCGGAGTCCCCACGCCGCTCATGACGATCTGCGTAGACCAGACCGAGTTCGTGGTGAACAAGCTCAAGGACCGGGGCACCCACCAGGCCTACGGTGTGGTGACCAATGCTCAGGACTTCATGACGGTCCTCCGCGTCTACGTCGAAAAGGAAACACACGGATGATCCTCAACACACCCGGGTCCGGGTGGGGCCGGCTGGCCGACTACGTCGCTGGTGAGATCCCGGTGGCCGAGATCGATGGCGTGTGGCAGTTCCGCACCATCAAGCGCGAGGGCCGCGAGCTGGGGACCGCCATGCTGTCGCGGGTGGACGGCGAACAGCAGGAGCGGCGCCGGATCTACACGGCGCGCTTCATGCACCTGCTCAAGGGCAAGGAGCGGGGGAAGTTCGAGGCCTCGCTGGAAGAAGTCGGGAGCGGACTGGTGGAGACGCTGGGCGAGCTGCTGGCCGGGGTTCGGAAACGGCTCGAGGACGAGGACCCGCGTCCGGTGCCGGTCGAGGACTGGTTCCCGGTGGCCGATGGCGCGCCTCGCGCAGGGTGAGGGCGCGGCCCTCCTGGAGCACTTCCACCGCTACCTGCGGGACCATCGACAGCCGGTCACCCGTCAGCGCGACCGGGTCGCGATCGCCTTGCTCTCCTCCGAGGAACACCTCTCGGTGGAGCAGTTGCGGCGGAGACTGGCGCAGGAGGGCGCCCCGGTCGGGCTCGCGACTATCTACCGGACCCTGGACCTGCTGGTCAGGAGCGGACTGGTGCGGGCCCACGATTTCAGCCAGGGCTACCGCCGCTATGAACCGATCTCACCCCAGAGGCACCACGAGCACCTCATCTGCCTGCGGTGTGAAAAGGTGGAGGAGTTCACCCACGACCGGCTCGAGCGGATGCTGCCCATGATCGCGGATGAGCATGGCTTCCAGCCCGAACGCCATCGGGTCGAGATCTACGGCGTCTGCCGTGATTGCCAGCGGAGGGTGCTTGGTTAGGTCATCGGTCGATGTGCCCGCCCCGCGTCCTGCGCCTCTGGACCCCACTGAATGACCGATCCGACGACGCTCGGAATCGCGGTCGCCTTCCTGGCGGGCCTGCTCAGCTTTCTGTCGCCCTGCGTCCTCCCGCTGGTGCCCTCCTACATCGGGTTCCTGACCGGGCTGTCGCTGGACGAGATGGGCAGCCGCCGGCGCACCGCCTTCATCCACGCGCTGCTCTTCGTGCTTGGCTTCACCCTCATCTTTCTGGTGCTTGGCGCCTCCGCTACGGTGCTGGGACGGTCGCTCAAGTACCACAGGGTGTGGCTCGAGCGGGCCGGTGGTGTGCTCATCATCATCTTCGGACTCATCTGCCTGGGCGTGATCAAGTGGGGCCGGCTGCAGCAGGAGAAGCGCCTGCATCTGGAGCAGAAGCCGATCGGCTACCTCGGGTCGGTGGTGGTCGGCATGGCCTTTGCCGCCGGGTGGACACCATGCATCGGCCCGATTCTCGGCGGGATCTTCACCCTCGCCTCCGCCTCCGATACGCTGGGCCGGGGGATGGCGTTGCTCGGTGCCTATTCCGCCGGACTCGCGGTGCCTTTCCTGATCGCGGCCTGGGCGGTCGATCGCTTTGTTGCCTGGTTCCAGCGCTTCCGGCGCTACCTGCCCTGGGTCATGAAGCTCAGCGGCGCCCTGCTCGTCGTGGTCGGGATCCTGCTCCTCACCGGACAGTTCACTCTGCTGGCGAGCTGGCTGCAGGGGTTCACACCGGACGGCTTGCTGGAGCGGCTGTAACTGGCCGTTGGCCGTTAGCCGTCAGCCGTCAGCCGTCAGCGAGGCACTCGCGCCAGACTGCGGCGTATTCCTGAGTTCGCAAAGCGCTTCTCCCCGGACGAACGAGCGATAAGTTTGCCAATGGCCAATGGCCAATGGCCAATGGCCAATGGCTGACGGCTGACACCTCACCAACGGACCCTCCCCATGACCTGGCAAGCCTGGTTCACCCTCGGCGTCACGCTCCTGACGCTGATCTGCCTGGCGAAGGACCTGCTGGCTCCCGCCAACACGATGCTCGGGGCGGCTATCCTGCTCCTGCTCGCCGGCGTCATCACGCCAGGCGAGACCTTCGCCGGCTTCGGCAACCCGGCGCCGATGACCGTCGCGGCCCTGTATATCCTGGCGCGAGGCGCGGAAAAGACCGGCCTGCTCCAGCCGGTGCTGGAGCGGCTGCTTGGCAAGGGCACCGGCGGCCGATGGGCACTGGCCCGGCTGCTGGTGCCCTCGGCTGCGGCCTCGGCCTTCCTGAACAACACGCCGATCGTGGCGATGATGATCCCGCAGGTCCTGCGCTGGTCCGACCGGGTCCGGGTGTCCGCGTCGCGCTACCTGATGCCGCTTTCGTTCGCCGTTGTCCTTGGCGGCGTCATTACGACCATCGGCACCTCAACCAACCTGGTGGTTTCCGGGATGCTGCAGCAGACGGGGGCCGCGCCGCTGGGGATGTTCGAGATCACCCGCGTCGGGCTGCCGGTCGCGATCATCGGGCTCATCACCCTCATCGTGACGGTGCCGTGGCTGCAGCCGGATCGGCGTCCGGCCCGGCAGCAGCTGGAGGAGGGGGTGCGCGAGTTCACCGTCGCCATGAAGGTGGTCGACGGCGGCCCGCTCGACGGTGTCGAGGTCGAGATCGGGGGCCTGCGCAATCTGGCGGGGGTGTTTCTCGCGGAGATCGACCGCGCGGGCGAGGTCATCGCGCCGGTGGCGCCGAATCAGGTCCTGCGCGGTGAGGACCGGCTCAGTTTCGTGGGCCGAGCCGACCTGGTCGTCGACCTGCAGACGCGGCGCGGGCTGGTGTCCGCGGAAGTGCGGCACATGAACCACTTCGACACGGCCCGGCACTGCTTCTTCCAGGCGATCGTCGGGGCCAATTCCCCACTGGTGGGGCTGAGCCTCAAGCAGGTCGAGTTCCGCAGCCGCTATCAGGCGGCGGTCGTCGCCATCCACCGCTCCGGCCAGCCCATCGAGGCCAAGCTCGGCGAGGTGACGCTCAAGCTCGGTGATACCCTGCTCCTGCTGGCAGATCCGGGTTTCCGGGATCGTTGGCGGGACCGCAACGATTTCCTGATGGTGGCGGCGATGGAGGGCAGCCCGCCCGCCGCCAGCAAGAAGGCCTGGCTGGTCGGGGTGATCGGCCTGCTGGTCGTCGTGGTCGCCGGGGCGGGCTTCCTGCCCATCCTGCAGGCTGCCCTGATCGGGGCGGTGGCGCTCGTGGCGTTCGGGGTGTTGACGGCGACCGAGGCACGCAACGCGATCGAGCTGGATACGATCATCGTGATCGCCGCGTCCTTCGCGCTGGGTACCGCCATGGAGCGCTCAGGGCTGGCGGCGCGCGCGGCTGGCCTGATGATCGGGATGACGAGCGGGAGTGGCGTTCACGGCGCCTTGCTGGGCATCGTGCTGGCGACGGTGGTGACGACCGAGATCATCACCAACAACGCCGCGGCGGCGCTGCTCTTTCCGATTGCTTTCGCCAGCGCCCAACAACTCCATTCCGATCCGCGTGCCTTCGCGATCGCGGTCGCCGTGGCGGCATCCAATTCGTTCCTCACGCCGATCGGCTACCAGACCAACACCATGGTCTATGGCCCTGGCGGGTATCACTTCACCGACTACATCCGGGTAGGCCTGCCCCTGACGATCACGACAGTGATCACGACGGTCCTGGTCATACCCTGGGCGTGGGGGCTGTAACCGGGGAGGGCGTGGAGCCCGATCAATCCATAGGCGGAGCTGGAGCTCCGCCACCACCAAGCATTCTCCTGGCTCTAATCGCCTAACCGCCACTCCCTCCCGCCGGGTCGCGGCACTCCCTCGCGCCGGGTCGCGGCTTGGCCGCTCCCATGGCGCTTCGGTCGCCGCCTAACCGCCTTCCGGTCCACTCCCCTCACCCCGCCGTCTTCTCCAGTTCCTCCTCCATCTCCTGCCGCCGCAGCAGTTCCCAGTACCGTCCCCGCCGCCCCATCAGGATGGCATGGGTGCCCTCCTCCACGATGCGCCCGCCGTCGATCACCAGCAGCATGTCGGCCTCGCGCACGGCGGAGAGCCGGTGCGAGATGATGATCCGGGTGCGGGTGGCGAGGGCACTGCGGAGGCCGGAGAGGATCCGCACTTCGGTCTCGGCATCGACGGCCGAGAGGGAGTCATCCAGCACGAACACCGGCGGATCCTGCGCCAGCGCGCGGGCGATCGCCGCGCGCTGCTTCTGCCCGCCGGACAGGTTGATCCCGCGCTCGCCCAGCATGGTGTCGAAGCCGTCGGGCAAGTCGCCGAGTGCCGCAGTGAGCTGGGCGGTCTCGCTGACCCGATCGAGCCGGCCATCGTCGGGGGCGCCGAGGAGGATGTTGTTGCGCAGTGTATCGCTGAACAGGAAGGTCTCCTGCGGCACGAAGCCGATCGCGCCGTGCAGCTCCTCCAGTGACAGCGCCCGGAGATCGACGCCGTCGAGCAGGACTCGGCCCTGGTCCGGGTCGTAGCCGCGCAGCAGGAGCTCGGCGATGGTCGACTTCCCCGCTCCCGTCGGCCCGACGATCCCCAGGGCCTGGCCGGCCGGCAGGGTGAAGGAGACGTCCTGCAGCACCCAGCCCCGCTCGGGCGCGTTGGGGTAGCGGAACCAGACCCGTTCGAATGTCACCGCCCGTGCCCCACGCGCCCGCGGCAGAGGCGTCGGTGCGGCGGGGCTGGCGATGGCCGGTTCGGCGTCGAACAGGGCATTGATGCGACCCATCGAGGCCTCGCCTCGCTGCACCAGATTCACCACCCAGCCCAGCGCGATCATCGGCCAGACCAGCGTGACCAGGTAGACGCCGAAGGCGACGAACTGTCCGGCGCTCAGTGTGCCCTGGATCACCAGCTGTCCCCCCACATAGATCACCGCCACGGCCCCGAGTCCGCCGAGGAGGGCAAGCAGCGGGTGAAAGGCGCCTGACACCCGAGCGAGAGACAGATTGCGGGAGACGTACTCCGCGTTTATCGTCCCGAACCGCGAAATCTCCGCCGCCTCCTGCCGGTAGGCGCGCACGATCCGGGCGCCGGAGACGTTCTCGTGGACCGCCGTGCTCAGGTCGGCATAGGCGGCCTGGATCCGCAGGGTACGGCCGTGGATGGCCCGGCCGAAGGCCACCATGCCGACCGGCAGCCCGACCAGCGGGGTGAGGGCCAGTCCGGTCAGCTGCGGGCTCAGGTGCAGCATGAAGGGCAGCACCATCGCCGTGCGCACCAGTGTATCCGAGAGGTACATCACTCCGGGACCGGCGACCATGCGCACCGCGAGGAGATCGTTGGTGGCTCGGGCCATGAGATCGCCGGTGGTGAAGCGATCGTAGAATTGGGCGGAGAGTCGCTGCAGGTGGACAAAGAGCCGGTCGCGCAGATCGGTCTCCACCCGGCGGCTCACGCTGTTCAGCAGCTGCCGCATGAAGAACCGGCTGGTGCCGCCCAGCACCGCGACGGTGAGCAGGAGCCCGATCGCCCTCTGGAGCGCGGCGGGATCGGCAGTTGCTCCGAGCGCATCGATACCCTGCTGCAGGAATTGTGGCCCGAGGGTGGTGAAGTAGTTGGAAATAAGAACGCAGGCGAACCCGGCGGCGAAGATGCGCCAGTAGGGCCGGGCGTAGGGCAGCAACCGTCGCAGATGAGTCATTGCAGTGCAATGTGGCCGGGGCGAGAGAGCCACGGCAAGTCTTGAATCGAGGAGCTAGACCATGATGAGGAAGACCATAGCCGGCGTGACCCTGTTCGCCCTGCTGGCCTGCGGCGGCAAGGGCGAGCAGCAGGCCCAGGCGGCCGACAGCCTGCAGCGCGATCTGCGGCTGGCCCCCGCCGAATCCACCACCGCCCTGAACGATCAGGGCACCGCAGCGCCGGCGCCCGCGCCGACCACCCCGGCGCCGAAGCCCAAGCCGAAGCCGGCTACTCCGGCACCGGCGCCGGTTCCTGCGCCGAAGACGATGACCCTCGCCTCGGGTCTCGCCATCGAGGCCTCGGCCAATGACAGCCTCCACTCGCGGCACAACGAAGTGGGCGAGCGGTTCCACGCCACCGTCGGTGCGGATGTGAAGAACGCCGCCGGCGCCGTCGTCATTCCGGCGGGCTCGGTCGTCACCTTCAAGGTGTCGATGCTGAAGCCGGCGCAGAACAAGAGTTCGGCGGATGGCAGCATCCTGCTCGATGCGCAGGAAGTGACCATCGGCGGACAGTCGTATCCGCTCGCCGGCTCTGCCCGCACCAAGAATGTCCAGCATGTGCTTGAAGGGCAGGGCGTGACGGCCGGCGGTGCGGCGCGCGTGGGTGGTGGTGCGGCGGCCGGTGCGGTTGGCGGGCAGGTCGTGGGTGGCAAGACCGGCGCGATCATCGGCGGCATCGCTGGTGCGGCCGGTGGTGCCATTCTCGCCTCGAAGACGGCAGACCGCGATGTTGTGGTCCGGTCCGGCGACAGGGTGACCTTCACCCTCAGTGCGGACTTCACGATCACCCGCTAGGCTGCGTGCGGGCCGCGTTCACGCGGCCCTTACCTGGTGGTGCTGCTGACGGGGTCGAGGCGTAAGGGCCGCATTCATGCGGCCCTTACGTTTTCCTACCGCCTACCGCCGGCCAGTTGCCAGTTGCCAGTTGCCAGCGTCAGTACCCCGAGCCCCCTCCACCCAACCGCGGATCGCTTACCCCCTGCCACCCTGTCGCGGTACGGATGATCGCCTCGACATCGCCCCACCGCCCGCGGAATTCGAGCGTGTGCCCCAGTGCTTCGAGTGTCGCGATCGTGGCGGGAGTGAATCCGTCCCGTTCCAGCCGGATCGCGTCGGGCAGGGCCTGGTGGTGTATGCGGGGGGCCTCGACCGCCTGCGGCAGCGGCATCTGGTGATCGATGACGTTCGAGATGACGTGGTAGACCTGGGTGATGATGGTCGGACCTCCCGGCGTGCCCAGCACCATGAGGAGCTGGCCGGCGGGGTCGAGCACGATGCTCGGCGTCATCGCCGAGAGCATACGCTTGCCCGGCTGGATGGCGTTGGCTTCGCCCTGGACCAGGCCGTAGCCGTTCGGCTTGCCCACCGCCGTCGTGAAGTCGTCCATCTCGTCGTTGAGAATGAACCCGGCGCCGGACACGGCGACCGCGCTGCCGTAGCTGTCGTTCAGGGTCGTCGTGCAGCTGACGGCGTTGCCGTCGGCATCAACCACGGAGAAGTGGGTGGTCGAGCCGCCATCGCGGAGGGTCGGGTCGAACGGTGGGGTCGGGGTGGCATGGGCGAGGTCAATCGCCGCCCGCTGTTTCGCGGCATACTCCTTGGACACCAGGCGCTCCAGCGGCATCTTCACGAACGCGGGGTCGCCCAGGTAGGTGTTCCGGTCGATGAACGCGCGGCGCATCGCCTCTGCTTCGCGATGCAGCAGCGCGGCGGAACCGAACGGCGGCAGCTTGCCGAAGCCTTCCATGGTGTTCAGGATCATCGCGAGGGTGACGCCACCCGACGATGCCGGCGGCATCGAGTAGATGGAATAGCCTCGATATGCGATCCGAATGGGCTCGCGCCAGATCGGGTGGTAGCCCGCCAGGTCTGCCCGCGAGATCAGGCCGCCGCCCCGCTCCATCTCCGCGACAATGGAATCCGCCACCCAGCCGCGGTAGAAACCGTCCGCGCCATGGTCCTGAATGGCGGTCAGGGTGCGGGCGAGATCCTGCTGGACCAGGCGGGTACCAGGGGCCGGTGCATGACCGCCGCTGTCGGGGAGGAAGTAGCGGCGCGAGGCCGGGAACAGGTACAGCTGGGCCCGGTACCCTTCAATGGACGCGCTGCGGTACTCATCGACGAGGAACCCCTGTCCTGCCAGCTCGATGGCGGGTGCGATGACCTGGGCCAGTGGCAGACGCCCGAACTTCCGGTGCGCCTCGACCAGGCCGGCGACCGATCCCGGGACGCCCGAAGCCAGGTGCCCGACGTCCGACAGGGCTGTGGGATCGCCGGCGCGGTCCAGAAACATGTCGTGGGTGGCCCCGGCCGGCGCGGTCTCGCGATAGTCGAGTGCCGAGGCAGCCCCATCCGCCAGGCGGAAGATCATGAAACCGCCACCGCCCAGGTTGCCGGCTTCGGGGTGCACCACCGCGAGCGCAAAGCCGACGCCGACGGCGGCATCAATCGCGTTGCCGCCGGCCTGCAGGATGCGCCGTCCGACCTCGCTCGCGATCGGGCTGCCGGAAACGACCATTGCCCGCTGTCCCGTGGCCACGCGGGCCTGGCCGGTCAGGGGCCAGGCTGGATTGATCTGGGCGGCCGGAGTGCCACCGGGCGAGGTGAGCGGAATGGTGGCGGGCGCCTGGAAACAGGCGGCCAGGACCAGCCACAGGACAGGGGCGCACCAACGAAGACGGCGCACGCAAACCTCGAGGAAACAGGAGAAGTGGTTGCTGGGGGTAACCCGGGTGGCCTAATTTACGGCTTGCCTACCCGCCTTCCAATGACCGAATCCCATCTGGACCCGCGGTTGACCGAACGCCGCAACCCGCGCACCACCGAGATCGACCGCGCTTCCACCCTCGAGATCATCGACTTGATCTCGGTGGAGGATGCCGCGGTTCCCACCGCGGTTGGTCGCGCGCGGGAGGAGATCGCCCGGGCCATCGACCTGATCGTGGCAGCATTTCGGTCCGGTGGCAAGCTGTACTACATCGGGGCGGGGACCAGCGGACGCCTCGGTGTGCTCGATGCCGCGGAATGTCCTCCCACCTTCGGCACCGAACCGGAGCTGGTTACCGGTAGCATCGCCGGTGGGTACCGCGCGCTGGTGCGCTCCGTGGAGGGAGCGGAAGACGACGTCAACGCCGGGATCGCCGAGGTGGACGGGCACCGGGTGGGGAATCGGGACATCGTTGTCGGCATCGCGGCGAGCGGGACCACGCCGTACGTCCGGGCGGCGCTGGGCCGGGCGCAGGCCCTGGGAGCGCGCACGGTACTGCTGTCCTGCAGCGCGCCACCAGCGCTGCTGCTGGAGAGCTGCGACGCCTGTATCACCGTGCTGGTGGGACCGGAGGTCGTCACCGGATCCACCCGGATGAAAGCGGGCACCGCCACCAAGCTCGTGCTGAACATGCTCACCACTGGATCCATGATTCGTCTCGGCAAAACCTGGGGAAACCTCATGGTCGACCTGCGGGCCACGAACGCCAAGTTGTCCGATCGCAGCGAGCGGATTCTCATGGAGGCGACCGGGCTGTCCCGACCCGCGGCCCGCGCCGCGCTGGACGCCGCCGGGGGTCGGGTGAAGCCGGCCATCGTGATGCTGCGACGGAACGTCGCGCTCCCCGAGGCCGACCGTCTGCTCGAGGCCCACGAAGGACGGCTGCGGGATGTCGTTGGCGATCCCCCGCCGGTGCCTGCGTCATGAGCGAGCGCCCCTCGCTAGCTGTCGGACTGATGTCCGGCACGTCGCTCGATGGCATCGATGCCGCACTGGTCCGGATCGAGGGTCCCAATCACGTGCAGCTGGTCCACTTCCTGACGCGGCCCTACAGCCCGGTGGAACAGCAGCAGATCCTCGCGGCCATCGCCACCGGGGGGACACGGGCGCTGGCCCACCTCCATGTCCGACTGGCCGAGTGGTCGGCGGATGCGGTCGATGCCCTGCTGGCCGCGTCGCACACCCGCGCCACGGAGCTGAGCTTCATCGCGTTTCACGGCCAGACCATCTGGCACGAGCCTCCGGCGGTTTCGTGGCAGCTGGGTGAGCCGGCGGTACTGGCGGAACGGTTCGGCGTGCGGGTGGCCAGTAACTTCCGGGCGCGCGATGTCGCGGCGGGAGGGCAGGGTGCCCCACTCGTTCCCGCGGCCGACGTGCTCCTCTTCGGGCATCCGGACCATCCCCGCGTGCTGCTGAATATCGGCGGGATGGCCAACCTGACCTTTGTGCCACGGCGCGATCTTGAGGACGGCGCCTTTGCGTTTGACACCGGCCCGGGGATGGCGGTGATCGACGCCGTAGCCCGTCTGGTCGCCCCCGGCTCCCGCTATGACGTGGATGGGAGGCTGGCGCAGGCGGGGGTCGCCGATCAGGCAGCGGTCGAGCGGCGGCTGGCAGATCCCTGGTTCGCGGCGCCGCCGCCCAAGAGCACCGGGCGGGAGCAATTCGGCGACGACTACGCCACCGCACTCCACCGGGAGGTCCCAGGTGCTAACGGCGTCGCCACCGCCGTGGAGCTGACGGCCCGAAGCATCATCGGCGCTGTCGACCACGTCCCGAACGCCACCGAAGTGGTCGTCTCCGGCGGCGGCGTGCACCACCCGGTGCTGACCCACCGGCTGGCGGGCCTGCTGGGCGAGCGGAACATTCCCATGCGGCGCTTCGACCAGCTCTTCTTCTCCGGCGATGCCAAGGAAGCCGTCGCGTTTGCCCTGCTCGGCTATCTCACCATCCACGGGCAGCCGGGCAACGTTCCAGCGGCGACCGGGGCCGCCGGTCAGCGGGTTCTGGGGCAGGTGACACCGGGATGATCGCCGGGCGCCTGGTCTGCCCCGCCTTGCGCTGGCGCCCCGAAACCGGATTCTGCCACGAAGCCGGCGCGATCGGCGCAGCGCTCGATCTGGGTGTGGGCGGGTTCATCATCTTCGGGGTCGGTGGCGCGCGCGCCGATGAGGTCGCCGAGTTGACCGGTCGGATCCGCGCCCGCGCGGGCCGGCCGCTGCTGCTCGCCTCCGACATGGAGCGCGGGGCAGGGCAACAGGCAGTCGGCCTCACGCCCGTTCCTCCCCCCGCCGCGCTCGCCTCGCTCGACGACGATAGCGTGCTCGCCTGGGCCGGTGCGACGACGGCGCGCGATGCTCGCCGCGTGGGCCTGAATGCGGTCTTCGCGCCGGATACCGATCTCGACATCGAACCGGCGAACCCGATCGTTCAGACCCGGTCGTTTGGTGCCGATCCCGCAGTGGTGAGTCACGCTGTCACCATCTGGATCACCGCCTGCCAGGCTGAAGGGGTGCTGGCCAGCGCCAAGCATTACCCCGGTCATGGCCGCACCGCTCTGGATTCACACAACGTGCTGCCGGCCGTGTCCCTCCCGCTCGGGGAACTCGAGGCCACGGACCTGCGGCCGTTCCATGCCGCGGTGCAGGCTGGAGTCGCCATGGTCATGACGGCTCATGTCGGCTTTCCCGCGTGGGACCCGAGCGGCACTCCGGCGACGCTCTCGCCCGTCATGCTCGGCTATCTCCGGAAACAACTCGGCTTCGACGGGCTGATCGTCACCGATGCGCTGATCATGGAGGGTGCACGCGCCGGGCGGACGCCGGGCGATGCCGCCGTCGCCGCGCTCGCCGCCGGCTGCGACCTGCTGCTCTACCCCGGCGACCTCGCGGAGGTGGTGGGAGCGATCACCCGCGCGGTGGAATCCGGTGCCTTGGCAGGCGCCGCGCTCACGGCCTCGGTGGCGCGGCTCGACTCGACGCTCGCGCGGGTTGAAGCGCCGAGGACACCTGCGCCATCGCGGAGCGCCACCGTCGATGCCGACAGGGAAGCGGATGCAGTCGCCGATCGGCTCCTGGCGCGCGGCCTGGTCCGCGGCCCCGCCCCGGCGCTCGCAGGTCTCGATCTCGTCGTGGTGGATGACGACATCGGCGGCTGGTACGCGCCGGGTCCGAGCGACGTCGTGCGCCGGACGCTGGCCCGACAGAAGCTCCTTGAGCGGATCGGCGGGAGCCGCATCGTGCTGGCCTTCGCCGAGCCGCGCGCGGCGAAGGGACGGGCCGGATTCGGGCCCGAGAGCCTCGCGCGACTCGCGGCGCTTGCCCCCGGAGCCGCGCTGGTGGTCGTCTTCGGCCATCCGCGCCTGGTGGCGGAGATTCCCGCCGGCCCGCCCGTGCTTCTGGCCTGGCATCGGCAGCCGCTCATGCAGCGGGCAGTGGCGCGCTGGCTGCATCGGGCGATGCGGGCGCCATGACGCCGCTCGACTGGGCGGTCGTCGCCACCTATCTCCTCGCGAGTCTCGCGCTCGGCCTCTGGGTGGCGCGTCGGGGCGCCAGGAGCATGGCCGAGTTCTTCGTGGCCGGCCGCGCGATTCCCTGGTGGCTCGCCGCGACCTCGATGGCCGCGACCACATTCAATGTCGACACCCCGCTCTACGTCGCCGGTCGCGTGGCCCGCGCCGGGGTGGCCGGCAACTGGGAGTGGTGGTGTTTCGCCTTCGCCCACGTGCTGCTGGCCGTGCTGCTCGCCAAGCTCTGGCGCCGGGCGAATGTCGTCACCGACATGGAGCTCACCGAACTGCGTTATGGTGGCACTCCGGCGGCCGTCCTGCGCGCCACCCGGGCCTTTCTCTTCGCCGTCCCGCTCAACTGCATCAGCATCGGGTACGGCATGCTCGCCATGCGAAAGGTCATGGATGGGCTGGGATTGCTGCAGGGCTTCGAACAGCTGCCGGGCGACGACCGGCTCTGGGCGCTGATGCCGATCGTCCTGATCACGCTCTGCTATACCGCCGTCGCCGGCCTGTGGGGCGTGGTCGTGACGGATCTGCTGCAGTACATCCTGGCGCTGGTCGGTGCGTTCATTGTGATGGGGTACGCGCTGCACGAGATCGGCGGCCTGCATGCGATGACCACCGCGTTGCGTGACGCGGGCCAGGGGAATCGCCTCCAGCTGGTGCCTCATGGAGACGACGCGATGGTCCCCCTGACCACGATGTTCGGCTACCTCGGCATTCAGTGGTGGGCGTTCCGCAACAGCGATGGCGGCGGGATGTTCGTGCAGCGGCTTGGCTCCTGCGCCGATGAGAAGCAGGCGGCGAAAGCGACGCACGCCTTCAATATCCTCAACTACCTGGTCCGGACCTGGCCGTGGGTCATCGTTGGGCTTGCCGCCCTCATCATCCTGCCGGGCCTGCCCGATCCCGAGCTGGCTTACCCGCTGCTGATGAAGCGATTTCTCCCACCCGGACTGCTCGGGCTTGTCTTTGCCAGCCTGCTCGCTGCCTTCATGTCCACCGTGTCGACCCAGATCAACTGGGGCGCGAGCTATCTGGTGAACGATCTCTATGCCCGCTTCGGCGGGGAACGGGATGACCGCAAGTTGCTGCGCGCCGCTCGCTGGGGCTCGGTGGGGCTCACCCTGCTGGCGGCCGCGGTATCGTTCATGATGGATGATGTCGGCCAGGTCTTCCGCTTCCTGATTCTCATCGGAAACGGCCCCGGGCTGGTGCTGCTGCTGCGCTGGTTCTGGTGGCGGGTCAACGCGGCGGCGGAGTTGGCGGCAATGGCCTCGGCGGTGGTGATCGCGCTGCTGAGTTACCTCCCCGCCTTCGCCGGGCTCGATTTCGGGGTCCGCCTCGCCGCGACGGCATTTGGCACGATGGCGGTCTGGGTGCCGGTGATGCTCCTGACGCCGCCCGAGCGTCCCGAAGTGCTGGAAGGGTTCTACCGCCGGGTCCGGCCCGGGGGCTGGTGGGGGCCGCAGGAGCAGGCGACCGGCCTGGCGCCGCTCGACAATCTTCGCGCCGACATCATGCGCTGGCTGCTCTGGAGCGTGGCCCTCCTGGGCGCAATGCTGGGGCTGGGAGCATGGCTCCTCGCCTGACGGACGGTGTCAGCCCGGCCAGCAGATCTTCCAGGGGAATCGGCTCGGCGATGGCGAATCCCTGCGCATAGTCCACCCCGATCCGCCGCAGCGTCTCGAGCGTCTCGAGCGATTCGACCCCCTCCGCCACGGTCTTCAGCCGCATCACGTGCCCCACCCGGTTGATTGCCTCGACCATGGCGTACTCCACCGGGTCCGATTCGATGTGCCGCAGGAACGCACCCGCGATCTTCAGCGCATCGACGGGGAGTGATTGCAGGTAGGCGAAGGACGACATGCCGCTGCCGAAGTCATCCAGCGCGAACCAGCAGCCCAGACTCTTGAGTTCGCGGATGAAGTGCGCCGCCTGCGGCAGGTTGGCGATCGCCGCGGTTTCGGTAATCTCGAAGCAGAACATCTCCGGCGGCAGCGCATGGCGGACCAGCTGTTCCCGTACAAAGCTGAGCATCCCCGGGTCATCCAGCGAAGCGCCGGAGAGGTTGATCGACGTGATCGGCAGGATCCGGCCGGCCGGCTGCCGCCCAAACAGTGCCGCGACCTCCCGGACCACCCAGCGATCCACCGTCCCCATGAGGTTGTACCGTTCCGCCGCCGGGATGAAGGCGCCCGGGGCGATCAGCGTGCCGTCCCGTTCCACCATCCGGATCAGCACCTCGCACCGCGCGCGCTCTTCCCGTCCGGAATGCAGTGGCGCGATCACCTGGGCATAGAGCCGGAACCGCTGTTCCTCCAGCGCGGAGGTGATCCGGCTGACCCACTGCATCTCGCCCTGTCGGAGCGCCATCATCGCGTCGTTCGGCTCGTAGATGTGCACCCGGTTCCGGCCCCGTTCCTTGGCCGCGTAACAGGCCGCGTCGGCGTCGCGCATCACGGCCGCGAGGCTCTCACTGGCCGTCGTGATCGGGACCACGCCGATGCTGACCGCGAGGGCGAACGGCTGTCCCTCCCAGACAAAGCGGAACTCCTGCACCGTCTCCAGCAGGTCATGCGCGACGCGCACCGCCTGACCCGGCGGGCAGTGTTCGAGCAGCACACCGAACTCATCGCCTCCCAGCCGCGCCAGCGTGTCCCGCCGGCGCACCTTCCGCTGCAACGCACCGGCGAGTTGCCGCAGCAGTTCGTCGCCCGCCCCATGCCCGCAGGTGTCGTTCACCACCTTGAACTGGTCGAGGTCGAGGAAACAGAGAGCGTGGGACACCCCCTCCGACTGGGCCCGGCCCAGCGCCCGCGCCACGCGGCGCTCGAACTCGTGCCGGTTCACCAGTCCCGTCAGGAAGTCATGGCTGGCCTGATGGGCCAGCTGCCTGGCCAGGGTGCGCGCCCGGCTCACGTCGTGGAAGACCAGCACCGCACCGATGACCGTGCCATCGCGGTCGAGCACCGGCGCCGCGCTGTCGTCGATGGCGAACTCCCGCCCATCCGGGCGCATCAGCAGGGAGAGATTGGCTCGTCCGACCACCCGCTCCTCCCGCAGGCAGATCTCGATCGGATTCTCCAGCTGTTCCCGCGATGATTCGTGAATCAGGCTGATGACGTGGCTGATCCGCTGACCCACGATGTCGCCTGACCGGCAGCCCAGCAGCTGTTCCGCGACCGGATTGAGGTACTCGATGATTCCGGCGGCATCGGTCCGCACCACCGCATCGCCGATCGAGCCCAAGGTCACTTCGGCGCGTTCCTTCTCCTCGCCCAGGCGGCGTTCGAGCATGGTACGTTCGGTGATGTCGCGCGCCAGCGTCGAAAAGAACTCCACCTGTCCGCTGGTGTCGCGATGGCAGATGATGACCTGGGAAAGCGACAGGTCCCGGCCATCCGGGGTGAGGATCCGGGTTTCGCCGCTCCACGTCCCATCGATCGACGCGGCGGCCAGGCCCTCCGGGCGGAGCAGCACATGCGCGATCGCCGCCAGCGACGGGGTTTCGCCAGCGAGCTTACGGGCGCGGCCCAGCAGGGCGTAGCCAGCCTCGTTGAGATAGATGGCACCGCCCGAAGCGTCGGCGAAGCAGACCGGATCGGTAGTGGACTCGAGTACTGCCGCGAGTCGCCGCTGCAACGCCGACAGGACCAGCGCCCGGCGACGGGCGTTCACCACGCCGAGCAGGACGGCACCAAATAACACGAGCGTCAGGATCCAGGCCGCGAGGATCGCGCTGCGGGCGGTATCGACCACATGATAGGCGGTGCCGGTTTCAGTCTCGACGGCGACGCCGAGCGCGAGCTCCTCGTCCCACCCCCATGCGCCCACCACCCGCACGCCCGCCGGTGTGATGTACCCATCCAGATTCACCCCCGGTTGGCCCGCGATCCCGGCCCGCGCCAGGTCGGCTAGCTCCGCCCGGCTTGGTACCGTGGCATCCGGGGCCGATTCGGTGAGTACTCGTCCCCGACGATCGAAGAAGAAGGTCTGGGCGATCGAACGGGCGTGCGTGACCGTGGCGAGGCGGGGCAGTTCGTGCCGCGCGGGCACGGGGAGGACCAGAACCGCAATCGGCTGGCCCTGGCCATCACGGATCGGTGCGGTGACGATGATCGGTCCGAAGGGGGCGCCGGGGCCGGTGAGCGGCGTGAGACCGGGCAGTCCGTCGAACGCCTTCTCGACCGCGGGCCGGAAACCCTCCGGCATCGCACCGCCCGAGGCTCCCGGCCACGCCGCGATGATCGACTCAGCGCCACTGATGATCCAGTAGCCGTCGAGACTGAGGCTGCGGACGGAGGGGTCGAGTCTGCGGCGGATGGCCTCCTGCAATGCGGTGCGGTGGGCCGAGGGGCCCTCGAGGAGCTGCTCCACCACCGGCCCGAGTGCTGGCAGGGCGGCGAGCGTTGCCACCTGGGCCTGTTGTCGGGTTGCCCAGTGATGGGTCGCTTCCTGGGCGGTCGCCACCACCGTCGTCAGCGTCCGCCGTACCGAGTCCCGAACCGCTGTATCGATCCGGTGCAACGTCCACCAGGCCGCCACCGTGACACCCACGACGAATAGCACGATGCCCCCGAGGGCGATTCCCGGGAACAGGCGGTCTGCGGCGGGGCGGTGGGACGGGGTGAAGATGGGGGCGAAAGTCATCGCTGCATGATGGGCGGCGTGGCCGGATTGGGCCGTGACTGCCCTCACAAGCGGGGGTTACTCCGCCTCGAGGAGCTCCTGCACCTGGCGGACCGGGACGCTGTAGATGATCCGCCCGTTGCTGCCCGGCTGGCCGCCATACAGCACCGCGATCACTTGGCCCTGCCGGTCAAAGATCGGGCTCCCGCTGGAGCCCTGGGCGCCATAGCTGTCGAGCTGCACCAGCCCGGGCAGGGTGCGCGCGACCGTGCCGAGGGTCAGCGTCGCCGCGACCCCCAGACGGCCCCAGTCCTGTCCCCCTGCCACGTCGAGCCCCAGCGGAAAGCCGAGGATCGCCGCGGGAGCACCGACGGGGGGCACACGGGTCGCGTCACCCAGCTTCTCGACCGTGGGGAAGCCCTTGTGGATGGTGGTGCGCAGCAGCGCGAGGTCGGCGTCGGGATGCACCCGCACCACGTCGGCGCGGAAGTTCTTGTTGGTCCCCTGGAAGACGATGCCGATGCGGGTCGCCACGGCGCCATTGGAGTCCGTGACCACGTGGCGGTTCGTGATCAGCAGGCCGCCGGTGGGATCGGAGCGCACGGCGAAGGCGGTGCCGGTGAAGATATGCCCGTCGGCAAACTGGACGAACACCATCGCGATCGCATCCTGGTTCTTGGTGGCAATCGCGCCGGCGTCGAACTGAGCCACCCCGGCGAGCGTGCGCTGCTGCCGCATCGCGGCGTCAAGCCGTTTGCGCAGGTCGGCAATCGTCTTGGCATCGTCCGGGTCGGCGGCGGTCAGCTGGACGTGGAGCCGGCCCGCTTCCTGGCGGGCCGAGTCCAGCGCGGCGCGCATCTCGACACTGGTGGAGGAAAGGCTGCTGATCTCGCCGACGAGGCTGTCCACCTGTCCGAGCAGCGCCCGGCGCTGGGCCGCGAGCTGTCGCCCGGTGTCCCACGACTGCCAGAGCAGCGCGCCGGAGAGGGCGACCAGCAGCGTGAAGAGCCCGATCGCCGCCCGCCGCAGCCCCTTCGTCTGGCGCTGAACCTCGATCTTGACTCGCGTCGTAGCGCCGGGACCGGGGGTGCGGCGCGGCGCCCGGAGCTGCTCGGGAGTGAGGACGGGCGGCAGCGGCGGAGGTGGTGTTGCAGTGGCCTGGGCGTTGCCGAAGACCGCGGTCCCTGCCGGGCTGGCCGCCTCCACCGCTGGGACCGATCGCGGCGTGCGCAGTTCGCCGATCGCGGTGAACTGGATCTCCGGGCCGCTCACGCCGAAACGGATCTTGTCGCCAGACACGAGCACATGATCGCCGGTGAGCCGCCGGCCGTTGACCAGGGTGCCGTTGGTGCTGCCGAGGTCGCGCAGCAGGTAGAGATCGCCCTCCAGCAGCACCTTGGCGTGATGCCCGGAGACGTCGAGATCGAGATCAGGATCGAAGCGCAGGGTGGATTGCGGATGCCGCCCGATCATGATATGCGGCTGACTGAAGATGTCGGTCTGGCCCGCACGCGAACCCGAGAGAAAGCTGAACTGGGCCTTCATCAGTGGGTCACCGGGCGGCGGTTCAGCGGGACCCGAACGCGAGGTAGGCGAGGAAGGCCAGCGCGAGGAGCGCCGCGGCGCCGATCGTGAGCCAGCGCGACTGCGGCGCTGGCTGGCTCAACGGCACCGGCACCGGGCTGCCGGTATAGACCGGCACCGGCTCGGTGGTCGCCTCCCCCTCACTCAGCGGATACACCTGATGCCCGACCTCGGCGGTCCCGTCCGGCTCGGTGAGGCCATCGCCCCAGAAGCGCGCGGCGAGGGCGGTGATGTTGTCGGGGCCGCCCCGCTCGTTGGCCAGCTCGATCAGCCGGGCGCAGAGATTCACCAGGTCCGGCTGCTCGGCCACCAGCCCGGCGATCTCGTCCTTCCGCACCTGGCCCGAAAGGCCGTCGGAGCAGAGCACCAGCACGTCACCGCGGCGGAGGGGCTGGATGGTGAGGTCCACCTTCACGCGCGGATCGGGGCCCAGCGCCTGCAGGATGATGTTGCGCCGGTCGCTGTGCTCCGCCTCTTCCTCGGTGATCTCGCCCGCTTCCACCAGCCGCTGCATCAGCGACTGGTCCTTGGTGAGCTGGGTGGTGACCCCGCCGCGGACCAGGTATCCCCGGCTGTCGCCGACCTGGGCCAGGTAGAGATCGCTGCCGAAGACACCCGCGACGGTGGCGGTGGTGCCCATGCCGCGCACGTCAGGATGCTCGCGCGCATGCCCGTGGATCCGGTTGTTGGCCAGCTCGACCGCTTCCTTCATCCGGTAGGCGAAGCGCTGCGCGCTGACCTCCCCGTCCTCCGGCCAGACCGTCGTCATGTGACTGAAGATCTGGTCGACCGCCATCTTGCTGGCGACTTCACCGGCCGCGGCACCGCCCATGCCGTCGGCGACGACGAAGAGCGACCCGCGCGGGCCGACGGGGTGCTCCCGCACATCGGGCTGCAGGCTCGCGATACGCCGACTCAGGTCCGCGACGAGGAAGGTGTCCTCGTTGTGGTCGCGAGTGCGGCCGACGTCGGTCTTGCCGAATACGGAGACGATCACGGGGCCGTTGGTCAAGATTCCTCAGTTCGGCTGCGAGGTCTGCTGCTGGTTGCGCACAGCGTCATCCCTGAGCTTGCGGAAAAGATCCCGGGGATAGGTCCGCAAGGCAAGATCGTACCAGCGGACGGCTTCGGTGAAGTTCTTGTCTTCTGTGTACGACTGTGCAACCAGCACTGCCGCTTCCGCCCGGATGCTGTCGACGACCTCTGTGCGATTGTAGATCGCTCTGGCTTCCAGTCTGGCCTGGTTTCGGGTCCCGGCATCCAAGATATCATCGAGACTGGGCAGTTCGGCACTGACCTTCTGCCCACCCGGCGTCTGCCCGATCGGGGACAGTGCCTGGTCCCTGCGTGGCGGTGTCACCACGGGCTTGACCGGGTCCCGTGTCCCAACGGTCCCCGGCTTCACCAGTTTCGCCGTATCCGGCCGACTGAACGGCTCGGTGGAGTCTGGGGCACCACCCGCCAGCTTCGCATCGCTGGTATCGGGCGTGACGAGGGGCGGCTTGGTGCCGGTCGATTCCGCCCCACTCCCGCCCATGATGCGATCCTTGAACGCGAACGCGCCAGCGCCCAACGCCACGACCAGCAGCCCGGCGGCGATGGGGACCATCCGTGCCCCCTTGTGCGTGACCACTGGGGCCACGGCCGGAGGCGCGACGGGCTTCGCCCGCACGGCGGCGGCGGCATCAACCCGCGTCGCCGGCACTATACCCTTCAGATCCTCCGCTTTCACCACCTGGGTGCCCGCCTCGACATCCACCGCACCGGTCAGCGCCCGGTTGAGGCCCCGGACATCCCGGGCCAGGTCGGTCGCCGTGCGGTAGCGCTGCTCCGGCGAGCGGGCCAGCGCCCGGTCCATGACCCGCTGCAGCTCGGTGGAGAACCGCCCCTCGGGCCGGGCCACCGCGAGCGGGACCGGGTCGTCGGTGAGCCGCTTGATCATCGTCTCCTGCTGACTGTCGGCCGGGAAGGGCGACAGCCCCGTCAGCGCCCGGTAGAAGACCAGCCCCAGCGAATAGAGGTCGCTTCGGCCGTCGACCGGATCGCCGGCCAGCTGCTCCGGGCTCATGTACTCCGGGGTTCCCACCACGAACCCCGTCTTGGTCACCTTCTGATTCCCGCTGTCGGCCCCCATCGCTTTCGCAATGCCGAAGTCGACCACCTTGACGATGTCCTTCCCCCGACCGGTGATGACCATGATGTTGTCGGGCTTGAGATCGCGGTGCACGATTCCGAGGTCATGCGCGGCGTGCAGTGCATCGGCGGTCTGGGCGGTCAGGTCGGCGGCGCGGGCCAGCGGCAGGGTGCCCGCCTCATCCAGCAGCGCCGTGAGGCTCTTCCCGTCGATGAGTTCCATCGCGAGGTAGATCAGCCCTTCCGGCGTCTCGCCGAAATCGTAGATGGCGCAAACATTGGGGTGCCCGATCTGGCTCGCGTTCGCCGCCTCGCGGTTGAACCGGCTGATGGCGTCGGGATCGCTCATCATCCCGGGCGACATGATCTTGATGGCGCAGCGCCGGCCCATCTTCACATGCTCGGCCAGGTAGACCTGACCCATCCCGCCCTCGCCCAGCTTCTTGGTGATGTGATAGCGATCCGCGATCACCTGGCCGACGAGGTCAGTTGTCGCGATCGAAGGCCGGAGGGGCGTCCCGTCCTTCTGGCAGAACAGAATCTCGTCCCCGTATTCGGCGGTGCAGGCGGTGCAGATCTTCATGCGAACTCCGCCCGGAGCATCTGATCCCCGACCAGGACCCGCGCGTTCGGCCCGACCCGCCGCTCCCCCCGCACCGAAATCGCCACGCCGTTGCGGCTGCCGGCATCCAGCAGCACGAAGTCGGCATCCTCGCTCCGGATCATGGCGTGGGCTGCGCTCATCGAGGAATCGTAGGGAAACTGCCAGTCGCCCTGCTCCCGACCGATCCGCAGCGTGCGCCCGGGGGAGAGGTGCACGATGTCGCGCGGGCTCCCATCCGCCCGGATCTGCGCGATGTTGGCGATATCCGCCGCCGGCGCAAGACTCCCCAGCCGCCGCGTCTGGTCCTGCTCCGGCGGGCGCGGACCGGGATAACCCAGCCGGCGGAAGCGCATGATCTGGCTGCCGAGCAGCATGAGGTCGCCATCGGTCAGCCGGTGCGGCTCATCGAGATAGAGCCACGTGCCGTTCTTGCTGCCCAGATCCCGGACCGTGAGAATGCCGTCCATGAGCAGGAACTGCGCGTGCAGTGGAGAGAGGTACTCGTCGTCGGGGAAATTCACCTCGGCGCCGTGACGGCCCACGGTGGTGATGGCGTTGTGAACCGGGAAGCGTTGCGCCACCTGTCCGGTCCGGTCCAGCAGCGCCAGCTGGGGTGACGCGACCGCGGGGCGGGGCGCACCGGGATCCGGCGTCGTGGGCTGGGGGCCGGTATCTCCGAACGAGGCTCCGCAGGCAGGGCAGAACTTCGTGCCCTGCTCATTTTCCCGGCCGCATCGCCCGCAGGCTCGCGCCGCGCGCGCCTGTGTCAGGCGCATGCCGCACTGGCCGCAGAACGGCAGTCCCGCCGCGACCGCCGTGTTGCAGCTGGGGCAACGCGTTGCGCCGGAGGCGGCGGCGGTGCTTTGCGCGGCACCCGGGCCGGAGGCGGACATCAGCGCGCACTCACGGCGAAGGTTGCGGCTGGCACAGGGCCAGCGGACGCCGGGCTCTTGACGATACGGAGGTCCTTGTCGAAGGCTGAGATCGAGACAGGTACTGCAATCTAGGATTGGCCCGCAGGAGCGTCAACGGATGATTTGGCGTAAGTCTAGGTGGCTATGTACCTTGCACGCCATGACCCATCCGACGGGCCGCTGGACGGCGGCGCTTCTCATCCTGGCCGCCTGCAGCCGCACGGTCTCCCCCTCGATTTCCCCCGCGCCGCTCGCCCCCGCCGACACGGTGCGCACCGCTCCCGCCCGCGCTGATACCGTCGCTCCCGGACTCCCCGCCGTGCCGCTGCTCGAGGGGCCGCTCCGGCTGACGGTGGTGTATCCCGGACCCAACGACCTGATCGACGCTCGCGACAGCACCTTCCTTTTTGGCTCGACCGGCAGCGGCAGAGCGACCCTTACGATTGACGGGGAGCCGATCACCGTCGCGCCGAACGGCGCCTGGCTGGCCTGGGTGCCGATCCCCCCGGACTCGCTGATCACACTGACGCTGGTCGGCCGGCAGGACGTGGACTCCGTCGTGCTCCCCTACCCCATCCGCCGGGTGTTTCGCTACATCCCGCCGGTGGCGGCGGTCTGGATCGACTCGAACTCGGTGACACCTGGTGGCCGGGCCTGGTGGCCCGCTGACGAATACCTCCCGATCACGGTGCGCGCTGCCGAAGGTGCCCGGGTCCAGCTCCGCCTGCCGGATGGACGGATCATTCCGCTGGCACCGAACCTGGCGCCGGCCGAAGTACCCTGGGGCATTCGCGCATTCGACCGCGACAGCACCAATCTGTCGGTTTGGCTCCGTGCCGATCGCTACGCCGGCGCACTCCGCGGGCTCCGTCTTGGCGATGATCCCGGTCTCGTCCTTGGCCCACCCCCGCCGGTCATCACCCGCCAGGGCGGTGGCTGCTGCGCGCCGGCGTCGCATCCCGCCATCAGCCGCCCTGCCACGCCGATGATTGAGGCCATCATCGGTGCCGACACCGCGCGCATGCGCCTGCCGCTCCGGCTGGCCCCGCTCGACACGCTCCCGCTGGTGGTCGAGTTCAATGACGACACCGCGCGCACCGGCCGCACCGACAGCCTGACGATCGGCCGGACCAGGCCCGGCGCCACCTATCACTGGTTCTTCCCCACCGGTACGCGCGCGGTGGTGACCGGTCGGCTGGGTGAGGACCTGCGGGTGCGCCTGTCCCGCGGGCAGGAGGCGTGGGTTCCCGCGGTCGACGCGATCGCATTGCCCGCGGGCACGCCGGTGATCCGCGCGGTGGTCTCCTCCCTCACGCTGTCGCCCCGGGCCGACCGGCTGGTCCTCCGTGTCCCGCTGACGCAGCGTGTCCCATTTCGGATGGAAGAGGAGGCAGGTCGGCTGACCCTCCGGCTCTACAACGCCGTCGGCGATATCAACTGGACCCGCTACGGCGCGACCGATGCGTATGTACGGGACATCCGCTGGTTGCAGGTCGCCAGCGATGAGGTCATCCTGGTCGTGGACCTGGCCGGCCCGGTCTGGGGATACCGCACGCGCTGGAGCGGGAATGACCTGTTGCTCGAGATCCGCCGGCCGCCGGCGATCGACCCCACCCACCCCCTCGCCGGCCGTCTCGTGGTTGTCGACCCCGGGCACCCGCCGCTCGGCGCCACCGGGCCGACCGGGTTGCGGGAGGCGGAGGCCAACCTCTCCATCGCCCTCGAGCTGCGATCGCTGCTGGAGGCCGACGGCGCGCGCGTGGTCATGACCCGCACCGCTGACATCGGTGTCGACCTGGCTGCACGCACGCGGCTGGCGGATTCCGTGAACGCGGAAATCCTGATTTCCATCCACAACAACGCGCTGCCTGATGGCCTGAATCCGTTCACCAATAGCGGCTCGAGCGTGTTCTACAATCAGCCCCGGAGTCTCCCGCTCGCGCAGGCCATTCAGGCGGCCCTCGTGCGCCGGTTCGGCCTGCGTGATCTCGGCGCAGGGCGCGGCGACCTGGCGCTGGTGCGCCCGACCTGGATGCCCGCCGTACTCTGCGAGGGACTCTTCATGATGCTGCCCGAACAGGAAGCTGCGCTGCGCCAGACGGAGGGCCAGCGAGGCTATGCCGCGGCGGTCCGCGACGGCCTGCTCACCTGGCTGCGTGGTGTGGCGACAACCCGGGGGGCGGGCGTCCCCTAGGCCGAGCACCACCAACCTCAGACCGATGATCCTCCTCCGCCGGGCCGAACTGCGCTGCATCCTGATCCTTGCCGGCATCCTGATACCGGCGGGGGCGCCGCTCATGGCGCAGGCCCCCGACGTCCGGGTGGCAATCGAACGGTTCCGCGATTCACTCTGGACCCTCACGGACAGCGTCCCGCTGGTCACCCTCGAGCAGCGCTACATCATCCAGGCCAAGTCTGATCGGAACAACGCACTGCTTCACATCCGACTGGGGTTCATCGCGCTTCGGCTCGGCGAGATGGGCAGTCGCAGCCGTCTGGAAGACGGCGCCGGCGAATTCGAATGGGCGACGGACCTCCAGCCGGACTGGCCCTGGGCGTGGTATGGACTGGGTCTCGCCGAGGATCGGGTGGGCGACTCGGAGATCTCGATCGTCCAGGGCCTCCAGGCGATGTTCGGCAAGGATCACCTGACCCGCGCCGCCAACGCCTATGCACGATCAGTGCAGACCGACCCCTCCTTTGTTCGCGGCCTCGTCGAGCTCGCCGCGACGGCCCTGCGCCAGCGGATCAACATCAAGACCACGCTGGCGCGCGAAGCGTTGCGCCAGGCGGCGGTCACCTCCGCCGCGGCCAATCCCGAAGTGCTGCTGTATCGGGGGCGGGTGGAGCGTGAAGTGGGCGACATCGACTCCGCCCTCGCCGCGTTCGATGCCTACGTCGCGGCCGGCCCCGACAAGGCGCTCGGTTTGCTGGAACAGGCGCGCACCCGGTTCCTGCGTGGTGCCCCCGATGGCCAGAGGCCGTACTATGCCGGCGCGGCGCTGCCGGATTCCGTGGCCGGCCAGGAGTACCGCCTCGATATCGCGCTGGTCGCCAACGACAGCGCCCTCGCCGAATTCGACCAGTCCAGTGGCGAGCGACGGGTCGCGTTCCTGCGCCGGTTCTGGGGCCAGCGGGACCGCGCCTCGCTCCAGCCCGACGGCGAACGGCTGCGGGAGCACTACCGCCGGCTGTACTATGTCAAACGGACCTTTCAGCTGGTCAGCGCGAATCGCCATTACGACATCGTGGAGCGGTATCGGTCCGGGAACCGGGACTTCGACGACCGCGGCCTGATCTATGTCCGCCACGGAGAGCCCACCGGTCGGGCCAGTTACAACGCCCCGGGCATGCAGCTCAATGAATCGTGGTACTATGCCCGCGCCGACGGCAATCTCGTCTTCCATTTCGTGGCGCGAGAAGATGTGCAGGACTACAAGCTGGTCGAGAGCCTGTTTGACGTGCTGGGCTTCAGTGACGCCGTATCGCTGCGTGGGGACCGCGACAATACCGCCGCGGCCGGCCGCGCCAACGAGCTTCTGCTCACCCGCGAAAAATTTTCGCCAGTGTACAGCCGGCTCATCACCTCCGGCCTCGCGGGATCGCAGAAGTACCTGACCGAGGAACGGCAGCTCGGGCGGCGCAGCATCGCGCTCGGCACGCAGAGCGACAGCTATGAACTGGCCTACGCCACGCGGTTGCGGGTGCAGACGAGCCTCGTCGCCGTCGGGCACGATGCCGCAGGAAGCATCCTGCACGTCGCCTACGCGATCCCCGGGTCGGCTCTCAAGGAAGTTCCCTCCGACCGCGGGCATCTCTATCCGGTGCGGCTCCGGCTGAGCGTCTTTGATGCCTGGGGCAAACCCGTCGCCGCCCTCGATACCACCCGGGTCTTCATGTCCCGAGAGCCCATTCCGGCGACGGAGAATCTGGTCGGCCGGCTGGCGGTGCCCGTCATTGCGGGGCGCCTGACGTATCGGCTCGCCGTGGAACAGGGCCCAGACAATGGGGTGACCCTGCCATCGGACTCCGTCACCTCGGGCGACTATTCCGGCGGGACCTTCGAGCTCAGCGGCGTCGTGCTCGGGGCGCGTGACGCCAACCTGATCTGGCACCCTGCTCCGGCCGACACAGTCTGGTTCAATCCGCTCGGCCGCTTCCGCCGCCGCACACCGATGGAGCTCTATTACGAGGTGTACGGTCTGGCCAGTGGAACGCCATTCCAAACCGAGATCCTGCTGCGCAAACAGGGCGGGGGTGGCCTCCTCGGGTTGTTCGGCCCCAAGAAGCCGGCGTTGCGGCTCGCCTTCGAGGAGCAGGCGGACGGCCCCACGACCCGGGTGCAGCGTACTGTCTCGCTTGAGCGCCTCCAGCCCGGCCGCTACTGGGTGGAGGTTCTGGTCAAGAACGCAACTGGCTCACGACACCGCAGTCTGGCGAGCTTCGAGGTTGAGGACTGAGTTCATCTGCTAAGCTCTGGCTTTGCAGTAACTTGACTCTCTGCCACTGACCCGCGAAAGTTCGCCCATGTTCTGTTCCCGCTGCGGCACCGAGGTGGAGAAGGCGATCGGGTTTTGCCCCACCTGTGGCCTCGATCTTCGGGCGAGCACTCCCTCCCAGGCCGCCCCGGCTGTTGATGCCGATGAGCATGATATCGTTCGCGATGCGCTCAGCGACGAGTACGAGCTGCTCGAGGAGCTCGGTCGCGGCGGGATGGCGATCGTCTACCGTGCGCGCGACAAGCATCTCGAGCGCCAGGTCGCCATCAAGGTCTTGCCCTTTTCGCTCGCCTTCGACGCCGAATTCGTGGAGCGCTTCACCCGCGAGGCGCGCACCTCCGCCCAGCTCGAACACCCCAACATCATTTCCATCTACCGGGTCGGCAAGAACGGTCGGGTGATCTATTTCGTGATGAAGATGCTCCGTGGCGGCTCGCTCGCCCGGATCATGGCCGAGCGGAAGACGCTCGCGCCCGCCGAAGTGAAAAAGCTGCTGGCCGAGATCGGGAGCGCGCTGGGCTACGCACACAGGCGCGGCATCGTGCATCGCGACATCAAGCCGGACAACATCATGTTCGACGAATTCGGCCAGTGCGTCGTGACCGACTTCGGCATTGCGAAGGCGGGGACCGGCTCGAAGCTCACCGGCACCGGCATGTCGATCGGCACGCCACACTACATGAGCCCGGAGCAGGCCCGGGCCCAGAGCATCGATGGCCGGAGCGACCTGTACTCGCTCGGCATCGTCGCCTACCAGGCGATGGTCGGTGAGGTGCCCTACGACGGTGAAGACAGCTTCGCCATCGGCTACAAGCACATCATGGAGCCGATTCCGGTTCCGCTGTTCGATACCTCGGAGGAGCGCCGCCTCTTCGAGATCGTCAAACGGCTGATCATGAAGGACCCGTTCGACCGGTTCCAGACCGCCGATGATCTGCTCAAGGCGCTCGAAGGTCAGCCGGGCACGCTCGCCCCTCCCGGTCGACGGGCGTCGACGGCGCAGGCCATCCAGGCGGAGCAAGCCGCCGCACAGCTCCCAGCCCCGGTTGCGCCGCCCTTTGGAAAGGCGAACGCCTCACCGCCGCCGCCCCCCCGTCCGCTCGTCCCGGTTGATTCCGATTCGATGCCCAAGATCGACACCCCGCGGCGGCCCGCGATCCGGCGCACCTCCACGGCACAAATGCCGGTGGAGGGCGGGGGCTGGGTGCCCTGGGTTGTTGCCGGTCTGGTCATCCTCGGTTTGATGCTCGGAGCGTCCTCCTTATATAGGAAGGGGCTGCTTGGTGGAAAGCGGCCCGACAGCACCGCGCCCATCACCGATACGACGAGGGCACCTGCGGCGGACAGTCTGGTGGCCCTCGACTCCACGACATTGGATCCTGCTTTCGCCGAATTCGATTCGCTCCCGATCGACACAACCACTCCGCACCTGGCCACGCCGGCTCAGGTGGCTCCCCCGCCGATCGTGGAGACCTTTACTGGTGATAGCGGTGTGCTCCGGCTGCTGAACCTGCCCCGCGGTTCACAGGTGCTCATCGACTCCCGCCCGGTCACGCAGCCCGGGGGCGGCATGCGCCTGCGGGCCGGGTGGCACGAGCTGGCGGTGACCGCGAGCGGCTTCGAGTTCTTCACCGACAGCGTCAAGATCGAGCCGCGCGGAACGCTGGTGTATACCCCCAGCCTCGTGGCCACCGGCGTGCCGGCGCCTCCCCCTGGCTCACAGGCCGAGATGAACCGGCGGATCCTGGCCCGGCTCGACTGCGAGGTGCCGGCCGCGGCGAACAAGTTCGGCCGCGCCTGCTATGACACGCCGCCCAAACCGGTGACATCGACTCGTGTGCCGCTGCCGGCCGGTGTGGCCAGCACACCCACCAACGTGGTGCTGGTGGTCCGGGTCTCCCGCCAGGGGCGGACCACGGCGGTGCGCACCCTGACGCGGTCGAATGACGACGCCTTCACTCGTGCGGTCGAGAGCTACGCCCAGACACTGCAATGGACCCCCGCCATGCGGGAGGGCCGCCCCGTGGATGGCTGGACGCAATGGTCGTTCCTCCCGGAGGTGCCGTGAAGCGACCGGTCATCGACCCGACGGCCTGGGTGGCGCCCGGTGCGCTGCTCATGGGCGACGTCACCCTGGGCCCGGCGTCGAGTGTCTGGTATGCCTCCGTGCTGCGGGGTGACATGGCGCCGATCGTGATTGGTTCGCAGAGCAACCTGCAGGACGGCACGGTCGTGCATGTGGACGCCGATGTGCCCTGCACGGTCGGGAGTCGGGTTGGCGTGGGCCACCGCGCCATTCTCCACGGCTGCACAATCGAGGATGACTGCCTGATCGGGATGGGGAGCATCGTGCTGAACGGCGCTGTCGTGGGCCGGGGCAGTGTCGTGGCGGCGGGGGCGGTGGTGAAAGAGGGCTTTATCGTCCCGCCTGGCTCCCTGGTCGTCGGCACACCGGCGCGCGTGGTGCGCCCCGTCGACGCGGCGCTGCGGGAGCGGATCACGCAGACCTGGCAGCACTACGTCCAGCAGGCGGAGCGACATCGCGCGGGAGACTTCCCCGCTGTCAAGGGCTGAATGACCGAACGGCGCTGCGCTGGCGTCCGGGCGACCCGCGGCCGGTCTCGCTGGCGGGAGTCACGCGGCACGTTTGTGATGTGAAAACAGATTCAGCACGGATTATCGTCGTTTTCCCGCGTATTGTCGCCGCCGTACATCGCTTCTACTTTTGTCCTCCCACTCTCACCGCTGTAGACGTTCTCGCTATCTTCTGATAACGGCTCAGTTACAATCTCTCGCCTCGACTAGGGACGGGCCATGCCGACTTCTGGCGATCTCACGCACCAGCTGGACCTTTCGGCCAACGCCATTACGGTGTTGGAAAAGCGCTATCTCATCAAGGACGACGCCGGCAAGCCGACCGAAGGCCCGGCGGATCTGTTCTTTCGGGTCGCCCGGACCATCGCGGAGCCGGACCGCCGCTATGGCGCGTCGGCCGGGGCGGTCGAGGCGCTCGCCGAGGCCTTCTTCGGGCTGATGGCGCACCGGATGTTCATGCCGAATTCGCCGACTCTGATGAACGCCGGTCGTCCGCTGGGTCAGCTCTCCGCCTGTTTCGTCCTGCCGGTGGAAGACACCCTCTCCAACGGCAAGAACGGGATCTACGACACCCTGCGGGCCATGGCGCTGGTGCACCAGTCGGGCGGCGGGACCGGCTTCTCCTTCTCCCGGCTGCGGCCCAAGAACGCGATCGTGCGTTCAACCATGGGCGTGGCCAGCGGGCCGGTGTCGTTCATGACACTGTATGACGCGTCGACCGATGTGGTCAAGCAGGGAGGCACCCGGCGCGGTGCCAACATGGGGATCCTGCGGGTGGATCATCCGGACATCATGGACTTCGTGACCTGCAAGGACGACACCTCGAAGATCACCAACTTCAATATCTCCGTTGCCGTCACCGACGCCTTCATGGCAGCGGTCGAGGCGGATGGCGAATACGACCTGATCCACCCCAAGTCGAAGGAAGTCGTCGGCCAGCTCAAGGCCCGAGAGGTCTGGAGCAAGGTGATTCACGGGGCCTGGAAGACCGGTGAGCCTGGGGTGTTCTATATCGACCGGGCCAACCAGTACAATCCCGTGCCGCATCTCGGCGCCTACGAGGCGACTAATCCCTGCGGCGAGCAGCCCCTGCTGCCTTACGACGTCTGCAACCTCGGCTCGGTGAATGTCGGGTATTTCGTGAAGGACGGGCAGGTGGACTGGGACCACATGCGCCAGGTCATCCACCTCTCGACCCACTTTCTCGAAAACGTCATCGACGCCAACAGCTATCCGCTGCCGGAGATCGACGATCTCTCCAAGCGCATCCGCCGCATCGGGCTCGGCGTCATGGGCATGGCGGACCTGCTGATCCGGCTCGGCCTCGCCTATGACAGCGCCGAGGGTGTGGAGATGGGCCGCAAGATCATGGCCCTCGTGGACGATGAGTCCAAGGTGGAATCCGAGCGGCTCGCCATCCAGCGCGGGGTCTTCCCCGAGTGGGAGCAGAGCATCTGGGGTCCGGACGCGACCTGTGCTCGCGACGCCCAGGGCCAGCGGATCCGTCCCCTGCGCCGTCTGCGCAACTGCAATGTGACTACCGTCGCGCCGACCGGCACCATTTCGATCATCGCAGGCTGCAGTTCGGGGATCGAGCCGCTCTTCGCCGTGGCCTTCATGCGCAACCAGGCCGGCGTCCTGATGCCGGATGTGAACGAGGATTTCGTCGCCATCGCGAAGCAGGAGGGGTGGTACTCCGACGCGCTGATGAAACGCATCGCAGAAACCGGCAATATCCGCTTTACCGAGGTGCCGGAGAAGTGGCAGCGCGCCTTTGCCACCGCCAACGAGATCAAGCCGGAGTGGCATATCCGGATGCAGGCGGCCTTCCAGGCGCACAATGACAGCGCCATCTCCAAGACCTGCAACTTCGCCAACGACGCCAGCGAGGAGTACGTCGAGGAGATCTACCGCCTCGCCTTCAAGCTCGGCTGCAAGGGTGTCACTGTCTACCGCGACGGCAGCCGCGACATGCAGGTGCTGTCCACCGGTTCCGTGGCAAGGAAGGTGGCCGAGCAGGCCACCAGTTCCGGCAAGGCCGAGGCACGCGCCGACCTCGACATGAGCGGGGCCTCCAGTGGCACCGACCGCGCCGGCACGGCGGACCTGCACGGCGAAATCGCCGAGATCCTGGCGGAGAACGCCCGCCTGCGGAAGATGGTGCACGAGCTGGAGGCGGAGAATCTGCAGCGCCGCCAGAAGCGCTCGCGGCCGGAAACACTCCGTGGCATCGTCCGCCGGGTCGACACTCCGCTGGGAACGCTCTACGTCACGATCACCGAGGATGACCGCGGCCAGCCTTTCGAAGTCTTCATGAGCCTGGGGAAGGCGGGCGGCGCGATCATGGCCGATGTCGAGGCGATGGGTCGTCTCATCAGCCTCGCCTTGCGCTCCGGCATCCCGATCAGGGAAGTCCATCGTCAGATCCGCGGCATCAGTTCCGACCGTGCCATCGGGCTTGGCCCCAACAAGGTCATGTCGGTGCCGGATGCCGTCGGCATTGCCATCGAGCGGTGGATGCAGGAGAAGCAGGGGGTGCAGCAGGAACTGCTCCCGGTCCCCCTGACCAGCGGCCAGGAGCCCGGGGCGGTTTCGGTCGAGCAGCTGGTGACGCGGGGTGCCGAGCAGCTGAATCTCTCCTACAGCCAGCCGGTCCTGACCGGTGCCTGCCCCGATTGTGGCTCGCAGCTCGAGTACGCCGAAGGCTGCCAGAAGTGCCATGTGTGCGGTTACTCGGAGTGCGGCTGAGACTGCGGGAAGCCATGGGCGATGGGTAGTCGCACCGGGACGCTCCACCAGGCGGCCGCAGTGGCCGCCCGGTTCGTTTGGGGTTGACGGTGTTCTCATTATGAGTACATTTGTTCTCAATATGAGAACAGTCCGGGCTCCAGCTGATCCCGTCGGACGCGTGCTCTTCGGTCGCCTGAGGGGGCAGGTGCTGTCACTCCTGTTCGCCGATCCTTCGCGTGCGCTCTACCTCCGTGAAATGGGCCGCATCACAGGCGCCAGCCCGGGGACGCTTCAGCGGGAGGCGGGGCTGCTGGAGCAGGCGGGCTTGTTGATTCGTGAGCGCCGGGGCCGACAGGTGTACTACCGGGCGAACTCGGCAGCCCCGGTCTTCGGCGAGCTGCGCGGCCTGGTCCGAAAGACCATGACCGGCGCCGACATCCTCCGCTCGGCGCTGGCGCCGCTGGCGGACCGGATCGTCGCTGCCGCGGTGTTTGGCTCCATGGCACGCGGGGAAATGAAGGCCACGAGCGACATCGACCTGGTCGTGGTTGGCGAGGTTGAAAATTCCGAGGTCATGGACGCGCTGACAGGGGCGGAGGAGCAGCTCGGGCGGGAGGTGAACGTAGTGACCTACCTCTCCGCCGACTGGCGCAGGCGGCGGAAGGACAGGCGTCATTTCGTCCAGGCGGTGGTCAGCGGCCCGAGGCTGAACCTGATTGGCGATCTCGATGACGCTTGATCTCTGGCTCACCAACGGGTGGCTGCGCCGCCATGAGACAAGCGCCTCGGAAATCGCCGAGCTGCTCGCCGTCGCCGAGCGCAATCTGGCCGACGCGGCCATTGAGCTCCTGAGCCCTGATGCGCGCGTCGGCCTGGCGTATGCCGCATCGTTGGCGTCGGCCAGCGCCGCCCTCGCGGCGACGGGGTACCGGCCGGAGCGGGAGCGACACCATGAGCGCCTGATCGACTCCCTGGCCCACACCATCGGGGCGGATTCCCGGATGGTCGGTCGGCTGCACCGTCAGCGGAAGGCTCGCAACACGATGACCTATGAACGGGTGGGAACGGTGTCGGAGGCGGAGTCGTGGGAGGCTCTCGAGCTGGCATTGGCGCTTACGGAGGCGGTTCGCACGTGGCTGAAGGCGCACTATTCCGCCCTGCTCGCGGAGGCCGGGGAGTAGATGCCTACCCTCGACTGGATCGGCAAGCGTGCCGTCCTCAATCATCATCGCGAGATCGTCGTCACCCTGGTCGAGGGGTGCGGAGTAGAGCTGACCTACCTTGGGGCTATTGAGCGAGGGAGTCGCAACCCGACTTTGCTGGGGCTCAGGAGGATCGCCACCGCCCTCGCGGTGGAGGTCGGGAGCCGTGTTCCAGGGCATGACACACACGTGCCCTCGCCAGCGAAGTTCTGGCCGTTCACCAGGTCGTAACCGTCCCCAGCCGAGTCGGTCTATGGTTGATTTCACGAAACGCCTGGCAAAGGCTAGGGTAGATAAGCCGCTGGTCCCATCTGACATATATGCACGTCTCGACCGCGCGAGCGACAAGGGACCCCTGCGTCCCGCCCAGGAGGCTGTTCTCGCGGAGTGGCATGCGAATCACCGGGGGTCCCGCGACGTAATCATCAAGCTGCACACAGGACAGGGAAAGACCCTTATCGGACTGTTGGTATTGCAGTCGAAGCTCAACGAGGGCGATGGTCGCGCGCTCTACCTGTGCCCAAACCAGTTCCTGGTCAACCAGACACTCACTCAGGCCAAGCAATTCGGTATCTCGGCTGTTCCAGTCGATGATGACGGATCCCTACCTTCAGCTTTCATGGACGGCAAGGCGATCCTCGTTACGCCAGTCCAGAAGCTCTTCAACGGCCTTACCAAGTTCGGGCTCGGGCCCAGGTCGAAGCAAGTGGACTGGCTTGTCCTCGACGATGCCCACGCCTGCATCGACGCAATCAAGGAAGCGTGTCAGATCACCATCGAGAAGGACCATCCCGCCTACGCAGAACTTCGGACGCTCTTCGCGGCCGATCTTGAGGAGCAGGGAGTGGGGACGTTCGCGGACATCATGGCGGGCAACGCTAACGCACTGCTTCCAGTGCCGTACTGGTCCTGGTTCGATCACCATCGCGACGTCGCACAAATCCTCTCGAAGCACACGGAAACGAAGGCCGTCAAGTTTGCGTGGCCGCTGCTTCGGGACAACCTCCGCGACTGCTTGTGCGTCGTTTCCGGCGAATTGTTGGTGATCGCGCCTCACCTGGCGCCTCTCGAGCTATTCGGGTCCTACGACAGGGCGAAGCATCGCATCTTCATGTCGGCGACGGTTACTGATGACTCATTCCTGGTGCGAGGACTCGCCATCGCTGAAAAGTCCATCCGCGAGCCGCTCGTCTTTGCTGCCGAGACGTGGTCTGGCGAGAAGATGGTGCTCTTGCCATCGCATCATCGATGCCGAACTCACGGATCAGGAAATCGTGCACGAGTTCGCGCCCCCTGCACCCAAGCGTCAGTACGGTGTAGTAGCTCTGGTGCCGAGTTTCGATTCAACACGCGATTGGCTGGGGGAGGGGGCTGTTGTAGCGAAACCGGCTGACATCGAGGCTCGCGTAGACAGCCTCCGTGGAGGGAAGTTCGAAAGGACGATTGTTGTCGCCAACAGGTATGACGGGATTGACCTGCCCGACGACACGTGCAGGCTGCTGATTCTCGACGGCAAGCCCTTCGGGGGCGGTCTCCTGGACCGGTATTCGGAATCCTGCCGCCCCGGGAGTGAGGTAATAGCTACGCGAGTGGCCCGGGTTATTGAACAGGGGCTTGGACGAGCGGTACGGGGCGAGAAGGACTACTGTGTCGTGCTGTTGACCGGCGCGGGATTGGTGCAGGCCGTCCGCACCGAAGATGGGCGCGGCTACTACTCTCAGCAGACCCGGACTCAGATCGAGTTGGGTCTGGAAATCGCTGAGCTTGCACGTGAGGACATCGCGACGGGTCAGGCTCCGAAACGAGCGCTCCTCGCGTTGATCAAACAGTGCCTCGCTCGCGATGAGGGCTGGAAGGAGTTCTACGCCGAGCGCATGAATGCGCTGAAGGGCCCAAGCGCCCCGGCGAAGATGTTAGAAATATTCGCCGCGGAGCGCGCGGCCGAGATGGCATTCCGTTCGGGTGATGTCGACCGCGCCGTTGAAACACTACAAGCGTTGCTTGATTCGAAACGGGTGGCCAGCGATGCGGATCGTGGTTGGTATCTCCAGGAGATCGCACGATACAGGTACGGAGCGAGCAAGGCCGACTCCAACGTCCTGCAGGTGGCCGCACACAAGCTGAATCGCTATCTCCTGCGCCCGCGCGAGGGGATGGCCGTTGCTAAACTGGTCCCGCTCCCCTAAAAACGTGTGGCCGCGATCATCAAATGGGCTGGGAAGTACGATGATCATGGGGCGCTGATGATTGGCGTGAATGCGATCCTCGATCGACTGCGGTTCGGTTCGCGTGCGGAGGCATTCGAGGCTGCCCTGGATGAGCTTGCGCCAGCGCTTGGTTTCAGTGGCGAGCGGCCTGACAAGGAGTGGAAGGCGGGGCCGGATAACCTCTGGGTCCTCAAGGAGGGAGAGTACTTACTGGTCGAGTGCAAGAGTGAGGTGGATCTGAGCCGTGAATCGATTGGCAAGGCCGAGTCCGGTCAGATGAACAATGCGTGCGCCTGGTTCACCAGGGAGTATCCGGGGGCGGAAGCCACGCGCATTATTGTCATACCGACGAAGAAGATCTCGAGGGCGGCTGGGTTCAACGAGAAAGTTCGTATCCTTCGCGACTCTGGCCTCAAGAAGCTCACGCGTGCAGTACGGGCGTTTTTCATGGAAATGAAGAACCTCGATCTGCACGATCTCGACGAGAGTAGGGTGGGAGGGCTTCTCGGTACCCACAAGCTTGGAGTGACTGATTTGGTCAACTACGCAGAGGAGCTGAAGTCGTAGCTGACCTATGCTCGGGGTAATCGCCGCGTCGGCCGACGACAATTGATGCAACAAGGCAATCTTTCTGGTCAAGCCAGTCAGCCACAGACTTGGCTCGCCGAGACTATTGGGATTCAAGATGATGCGAGGTTTTTGTGGTGAGTTCGCCGGAATGTGACCTCATTTAAGGCCTTCAATTCAGTGAATCTGCTGCTGCTCACCTTTAGTGAATCTGCTGCTGCTCACCTTTGCGGAAGGTGCTTCAGAGACGAGGGCGGACACGACATCCGCTTCCCGTTGGTGTTTCTGCCCATTCACCTGCTTGAGCGTGAGCGCCATGTACGGTAGTATCCCTCGACATTCAGCGAGGCGACCGAATGGAGTACCCCCACCGCGCGATCGCCGAGCAGGACGTTCCCCGCGCCTCGCAGCCGATCTTTCAGCATCTGCTCGATACCTACGCCTCCGAGACCAACAAGACCGCTTCGGTCTGGCAGGAACTCCGTGACGACCAGCTCGGCTTCCGGCCGCACCCCAGGAGCGGCACCGTCCGCGAGATCCTCACGCATCAGCTTCTGTCGGAGCGCCGGTTTTTCGCCGAATTCATCGGCCTGACCGAGCCGGCGGCCGCGGCGGTGTTGCCAGCCGGGGAGGCGCCAACGGTCGCCGCTTATGTCGCCAGATATGTCGAACTCGCGCGTCCCCGGCTGGCCGCGCTGGCGGATCGGGACGCAATCTTCTGGCAGGCGACGGTGCCCTTCTTCGACACGACCCGCGAGCGCATCTGGGTCTTCTGGCGGCGGGTGCTGCACACGGCGCATCACCGGGCCCAGATCGGACTCTTCCTCCGGTTGCTGGAAGATCGTGTCCCGCCGACCTACGGCCCGACCGCGGACGTGAGTTGGACCGGCGCCGATCCTACCCGCACGATCGCCGCGGCGGAGCGGCCGGGACGGCCGCCGGCCTGAGCGGGTACTGGGTCAGTTTGAGCCGTGACATTCCTTGACCGCGAGAAGATCAGGCGCTACGGTCCTAGTATGCTGAATCTCAGGGGCGATACCAGGGCCGATTACTTCCACTTCATCTGCAAGAAGTGCAGTGAGGCCGTGCAAGTCACGCTGGGCACCGATGGCGCCGTTGCGACGATCACAGCGACATGCAGCAGGTGCGGTGAGCAAGGCGAGCTGAAGCTCTGGCAGACCCGCTAACCGTCATGCCCAAGAAACCCAGCGATAAACACAAGCTCAGGCCGGATGTGGCGGAAACCGCTTTCCGGGTTATGCTAGAGGCTACTCGGCAGCAATCTAAGACTGACCCCGAAGCCGGCACTAAGAACCCCAACGCCGTCAGGCAAGGGAAGCAGGGCGGCACAGCTCGGGCTGCTTCCGCTACTCCGACCGAGCGATCGGAAGCGGCGAAACTGGCAGCGTCCGTGAGGTGGACCAAGAAACCCTAGCCTGAGGTTCACTGTGGTCGTTGAAATGGCCGTCGTTGCTGACTACGGCAATCTCTCGGACGGCAAGCTTAACGTCATGGGAGTCTTTGACAGGATCTGGACCACGGCATTTCCGACCGTTCATCCCTCCCTTGTGCTTGCCTTCCGTCTCCGCCTTGAGTTCGAGGATCGCGACAAGGGCCACAGGGTTGAAATCGAGTTGGTAGACGAAGATGGCGGGAAGCATGGAGGGGGCGTCGGCGAGATTGAGCCGGTTGGTATCCAGGCGGGAGAGCGTCAGGTTGTCAGTCAAATTCTTCCGTTTACCGGTGTCGTCTTCCCCCGAGCAGGCGAGTATGCCTTCGTCTTGCGGTGGGATGGTGCCGAGAAGGTTCGGGTACCGTTTACTGTAGGGCCTCAGCTGAAGCCTAGCGCACAGTGACTGGGACGCCACCTCCGTATAATCGGATAGCTAGGCTACGAGAGCTTAAGGACGACCTGCTCGGATGGGGATCTATCGATCTTGGCATACTTCTGGCTGCATGGGGATACGAATCCAGTGAATTGGGTGTGTCGTACGGGGTAACGCAGGTGCTTTGGACACACCCGAGCGAACGGGGGCGCCTCCAGATGGTGCTCGCCTCAACTCAAAACGTTGGCGTGTCGAAGGTAAATGAAGTAATCTGGTTGTGCGAAGAAGCCCACAAGTTGGGCTCCTAATCGGGAGGAATATCATGACTACGCTGACATACCTAGTGAGGAAAGAGCCGACAACGAATGGTGGCGATGATTGCTACATCGCCTGGTTTCCGAGCATCCCCAATCTCAAGGTGCAAGGGGCAACGGACGATATAGCTGTGGCAGCCTTACTTGAGATGTATCCAAGGTATCTGAATACAATGAGGCAACTTGGTATAGAACTTGATGTTACGAGAACAGACCTCACCAAGCCGTCGTGGGCATTTCGGCCCCTTGTGGCCTCGACACTGACCGCATAAAGCTCTTACCTGCAGCATTTTAGCGGGCCCCGTAGAACGGGGCCCTTTTTCTGCTGTTGACTTATGCGCAGCAATTGACTATATTGCTTGTTACAATGAATAAGCTCACCGACGCTAAGCGTGCCGCAATCGTGAAGGCCCTGGTCGAGGGCAACTCCATCCGGGCCACCTGCCGCCTGACCGGGGCAGCTAAGGCGACCGTCTTGAAGCTGCTGGTCGAGGTGGGCGAGTTCTGCGACGGCTACCAGAACTTCCGGCTGCGCCAGCTTTCTGCCGTACGGGTCGAGGCGGACGAAATCTGGGCATTTGTCGGGGCCAAGCAGCAGCGGGCGGTACGGGCGGGCGACGGGGATATCTGGACGTTCACCGCGATCGACGCCGACTCCAAGCTGATGATTTCGTGGCTGGTCGGCGCCCGGACCGTGGAGAATGCCTCGGCCTTCATGCAGGATTTGCGGTCCCGGATGACCCGAAAGATTCAGCTCACCACCGACGGGCACAGCATGTACGAAACCGCCGTCCGGTCCGCCTTCAATTGGGATGAGGTCGATCGGGCGATGCTGGTGAAGGAGTACGGTCAGACGGAAGGCGTCGATGGGTCACGCCGGTATAGTCCCGCCGTGTGCACTGGCGCCACCAAGGTCCGGAAGATCGGGCGCCCGGATGTGGACCTGGTGTCCACCTCCTATATCGAGCGGTCCAACCTTACACTCCGGATGCAGCAGCGCCGGTTTACCCGGCTGACCAATGCCTTCTCTAAGAAGGCGGAGAATCACGCCCGCGCCGTAAGCCTCTATTTCATGTACTACAACTTCTGCCGGGCACACCAGACCCTCACCAAGGCGAACGGCGGGGTACACACTAGCCCGGTGATGGCAGCGGGGCTGACCACTCACATCTGGAAGATCGAGGAGATCCTCGCTCTGATGGACCCGGCGAAAGTCGTTACTTCAAACTGACCGACTACCGCCTGACCGGAGTCAACTGGTGCATCGGTCGGATTCGCAGTAGCTTGCCACCGCCGAGTGGTAGCCGGCGCACCACCCTTCCGCAGAGGCACCATATCATGACAGAGGAGTCCGGCGATCTGGCCCCGATCAAGCCCGAACGCATCGCCCAGGAGCTGGTCAAGTTCCACACCCTGCGCCAGACCGGTGGGTTGAAGCAGGATGTCCTGGACCAGAAGTTCGCCCGCATCGTGCAGGAACTGCGCTCCCGGCGGATCGATGGAACGCGGGAGCAGATCATTGCCGCGCTCAAGCCCCTGGTCGAGAGCGGTGCGGTGTCGCAGGGCGAGCGGGACCGGTTGCTCACCCAGCTTGGCATGGCCTGATCCGCAGGATGCCCCAGCCGCTGCTCAGCGCCATCGAGATGACACTGCAGGCTGCCGATGGACTGGTGCTGAAGGGCGCGCTGGTCTATCCCGAGATCGAGCCGGAGGGCGATTTCCCGCTCGCCGTGCTGGCGCACCAGTACCCGGCCACCGCCGACAGCTTCGCACCGCTGGTGGAGGACTTGCTCGAACTTGGTGTGGCGGTCCTCGCCTTTGATGAACGGGGTCACGGCGCCTCGGTGCAGGGGGCCGATGGCCGGCCGCTGGTCATCGATTCCCCGCTGGGGTTCGGCATGGAAGCGTTCGGGGCCGCCTTTGTCAGCAGCATCACGAAAGTCGGCTTCAACCGGATCGATGACGACGTCCTCCGGGTCGCCTCGTGGGGAGTGGCCCAGAACTTCATCGATCCCTCCCATGTCGCGCTGATCGGCGCCAGTGTGGGCGGCACAGCGGTGACGCTTGCCGCCCCACGCATACCCGGACTCAAGGCCCTGGTGACATTCGGCGCCGCCGGTGAGCTGGTGTGGGGCGAGGATGGCCGGGCCCGCGGTCGTGCCGCCATGCAGCAGACCACCGCCCGCACCCTGCACGCCAGTTCCAAGGCCGATCCGTTCGGCGCCGCAGACAACGCCAGGGCCTGGAGCGAAGGCCTGAAACACGCCAAGGCGCTGATCGTCCCCGGTTCGGCGCACGCGATGGCGATCTACTACTCCGTGCGCGAAGAAGTCGTCCCCCTGCTCGAGGCTGCACTGACCTGACCTGACCTGACCTGACCGGCCGGCATTCCCGTCGCCTGCGTCGCCCCGCTGTATATTTGGCCATGCCTCCTCGCCCCCGCCGTCAGACCGTGACCTGCCTCGTCGGGGGTGTTCCCGTCGGCAGCGCCCATCCCGTCGTCGTGCAGTCCATGACCAACACCGATACCGCCGACATCCCGGGCACGATCCGGCAGGTCGCGGCGCTGGCGCGGGCGGGGAGTCAGCTGGTGCGGGTGACGGTGAACAATGAGGCGGCGGCCGCAGCGGTCGCCCCGATCGTTGAGGGGCTGGCCGCCGAGGGCGTGTCCGTGCCGATCATCGGCGACTTCCACTACAATGGGCACCAGCTCCTCACCCGATTCCCCGAGTGCGCCGCCGCTCTCGCCAAGTATCGGATCAATCCGGGCAACGTCGGCGCCAAGCGGGCGGATGAACATTTCCGCGCGATCATCGAGGTCGCGCTGACGCACGGCAAACCGGTGCGGATCGGGGTCAACTGGGGTTCGCTGGACCAGAACCTCCTCACCGAAATGATGGACGCCAATGCCCGGAGCCGGAGCCCGCGCGAGGCTCGCGACGTCACGATGGACGCGATGGTGGAGAGCGCCAGCCGCTCCGCCGCGCTGGCCGAGTCCATTGGTCTGCCTCACGATCGCATCATTCTGAGCGCCAAGGTGTCGGGGGTGCAGGATCTGGTCGACGTCTACCGGATGCTCGCCGCACGCGGGGACTACCCACTGCACCTCGGCCTGACCGAGGCGGGGCTGGGGATGAAGGGCATTGTGGCGAGCACCGCCGGGCTTTCCATCCTGCTGCAGGAGGGGTTGGGCGACACCATTCGGGTCTCGCTCACACCGAAGCCCGGTGGGGACCGCACCGAGGAGGTCCTCGTTGCCCAGCAGATTCTCCAGTCCCTCTCCATCCGCAGCTTTACCCCGCAGGTCACCGCCTGCCCGGGCTGCGGCCGTACCACCAGCACTTTCTTCCAGCAGATGGCCGAGGACATTCAGGGCTACTTGCGGGACCAGATGCCGGTCTGGCGCAGCCGCTACCCTGGAGTCGAGGAGCTGAAGGTCGCGGTGATGGGCTGCGTGGTGAACGGGCCGGGAGAATCCAAGCACGCCAACATCGGGATCTCGCTGCCGGGCACCTTCGAGGAGCCCAAGGCGCCAGTGTTCGTCGACGGCCGGTTAGTAGTGACGCTGAAGGGCGATGCGATCGTCTCCGAATTCCTCGCCATCCTCGAGGAATACGTCGAGACACGGTACGGCGGGCGGGCGGGCCAGCAATCGGGCGGTGAGCTGCACGCCTCCGTCAACTGACATCGCTCGTGCAGATGGCTCCCGTTGGCGACCTGTTGCGGGACCAGCCGCTGCTGGGCCTTGGCACGATGTTCGTGGCCGGCCTCGTGACCAGCCTGACTCCCTGCGTGTATCCCATGATCCCGATCGTGGCCGGCGTCCTCGGCGGCACCGGCGCGGCCACCCGTTCCAGGGCCCGAACCGTCGTCTACACCGCGGCCTATGTTCTCGGGGTGGCTCTGGTCTATGCCTCGCTGGGCCTGCTGGCCGGACTCACCGGCTCACTGTTTGGCTCCATCAGCTCCAACCGCTGGGCCTACTTTGCCGTCGGCAATCTGCTGCTCATCTTCGCCCTCGCGCTGCTGGACGTCTTTCCGGTGGCCCTGCCGGTCCGGCTGACCGCCTGGGCGAGCCGATTCGGCGGGGGCTCGGCCGGTGGTGCCTTCGCGATGGGCGCCACCTCGGGGCTTGTCGCCGCCCCGTGCGGCGCGCCAGCGTTTGCCGCCGCCCTCACATTTGTCTCCGCCACCGGCAGCGCGGTGCTTGGATTCGCCTACCTGTTCGTCTTCTCTCTCGGCATGACCGCCCTTCTCGTCGCGGTCGGCCTGCTGGCCGGCTACGGTGTGCAGCTCCCCCGGGGAGGACAGTGGACGGTGTGGATCAAGCGGGCATCGGGCGTGGTATTGCTGGGGATGGCGGAGTACTACTTCATCCAGATGGGGAAAGTCTCATGAGATCAGCTGTTGTGGTGGCCGGCCTGCTGCTGGGGCTGGCTGTGTCCTCACCGAATCGACTACTCCAGGCGCAGGGCGAGACGGGCATCGCCGTCGGGGCCAAGGCCCCGGTGGTCATGGTCAACGATCTCGATGGGAAGCCGGTCGATCTGGGGCAGTGGATCGGCAAGAAACCGGTGCTGATCGAGTTCTGGGCCACCTGGTGCACCAACTGCGAGGAACTGCTGCCCCGCGTCAAGGCAGCCTACTCCAAGTTTGGCGACCGGGTGGAGTTCCTCGGGGTGAATGTGACGGTCAACCAGACACCCGAGCGGGTCCGCCGCTACGCCAGCGAACATGGCGTCCCGTTCCGCGTGCTCTATGACGACAGGGGAACCAGCACCAGGGCATATATGGCGCCCGCCACGTCCTACGTCGTCATCATCGATGCCGCCGGCCGGGTGGTGTACACCGGGGTCGGCGCAGATCAGCAGTTCGAAGCGGCGCTCAAGCGTGCCTCGGGGGTGGAGGGATGAGCCTGCCACCCGCTCGACTTGCGCTCGTGCTGGCTCTCCTGACGATGACGACACGCCCCGCCGTGGCGCAGGATTCGACCGCCGGCCGACCGACCGCGGTGCTGGTCGAAGGCCCCCGCGAGTATGAGCGGGCCCCCGATTTTTCCCTTGCAGCAGCCACCCGGGATGGTGCCACCGATCAGTGGTTCAGCCTCAGCGCGCTGCGCGGGCAGGTCGTGGTTCTGGCCTTCTATCCGAAGGACTTCACCAGCGGGTGCACCGCCGAGCTGACGACCTTCACGGAACGGTATGCCGAGATGTTCGGGGAGAACGTCACGCTGGTGGGCATCAGCGCGGACTCGATCGAGACCCATAGCCGGTTCGCCGCCAGCCTGAACGCACCGTTCCGGCTGCTGAGTGACATGGACCAGAAGGTGGCTCGAGCGTACGGGAGCGCGGACCGGAACGGGTACAATCGCCGCACGGTGTACGTCATCGACCGGAAGGGCAGGGTGGCCTACCGAAACCTCCGCTTTGGCGCTCTCGACCCCAAAGCCTACAGCGAGCTCGCAGCGGCCATTCAGGCTGCGAAGAACGCCAAGTAAGGGACCCCCCCTTCCATGGAATTCCGTCGATTGGCTGGCTGCTCGCTACTCGGTCTGGCCTTGGTGGCCTCGTCGCATGCGGCGGCTGCCCAGAGTGGGGAGCCGAAAGTTCGGTGGGGCATCGGCAACCCAAAGGTGGGGTTCTGCCTCCATTTTCTGATGGATCCCGAGGCGGCGGCCAAGAATCTCGTACCGGGGCAGCGACTGGTTCTGGCCCGGGAGGCAACCGGAGTCCCCGACGCCCTCCGCAGGGTTCTGACCGACCAGCCGGAGTTCGAGGCCTGGGTCCCCAGCCAGCTCTGCGTCATTTACCCGGAGGCCATCTGGGTAAACAACAAGCGCTTCGATGAGGGCGATGGGGGCGCCCACCTCGCGCTCGCCATCTGGGGAGTCTCCGCAGTCGGCGGGGAGGGCTCGATTTCGATCAGGACGCTCGCGAGCAACAGTGCCCCGCTGAAGCGAGCCATGGAAGCGGATCTGATACCGATGCAGCGGGTGGACCTGGCCGTCGGTCCAATCACCGAATCTGAGAACGAGCGGTACGTCTTCAAGCTTGAGGGGGCCGTCATCACGCTCGACGGCCACGCCAGGACAGATTCCATCAATGTGGAAAACGTTCCCTTCCCCAAGGGCGCGGTACTCCGCGGTCTGAACAACACCCGGTGGTCCGTGATTCTTGACTTGAAGCCGACCCGAATCGGAACCCTGCCAGGCGCCCTTCGGGTACAGGGCAAGCACGGCTTGGGCGGCGCCCTCCTCGACTCACCGATCAGGTTTGTCGACCAGATCTTTGCTGGAGGGACTGGCGAGATCACCTTCACCCGATGACGCGATGAGGAACGGGTCGGCCGCTGGCTCGGAGCAGATTCTCCAACTAGCGGCTTTGTTCTTCTGAGCATGCTCCGGCAGAAGCAGTCAATTCCCACATTGTGCACAGCAAACTGGTTAGTGGTGACACTGTCGTCAGTCGTCTTTTCAACATTCGCTGATGGTTTTTTCTCATTGTGGGCAATGTGTTTAGCCGGTTGACTTAAAGTGAATTGTCATGTGACGTTCGACCAGCTTCTCCTGCAACGGCTTACCGGCTCGAAATCCGCTCTTCGATGATTCCACATGTGGGTAACTCACGTATTCAACACGCGTGGATGACCTGATTCCCGGCTCGGCGACAGAAACCTCTTTGGAATCGAAGGTGTGGGAAAGTTGCAATTCGGCGCCCTGGGGAGGGTTTGGAATCTGTTCGCCGACACCCCCCACTGCCTTCTGTAGGCGAGTCCCCCACCTAGACCCTTGCTGCCGGGTCACTGCACGGGGTGGCCGAGGTGCCGATGCCGCCACCCGGCAGTTCGGATCGCATGGGATACCCGACCATTCCCGACACGGCCGCTCGTTACAATCCGCCGATCCCGGCCGGTGCCCGAGTGTCCGGGCGGGAACCCTCCGATCGCGTTCACCAAGTGCCTTGGCGGCTGTGCCCGGGCCACCTCGGTTCTCCCGGCCCGAGAGGCACCAGGCCTCAGGGTCTTCGCCAGGCCGCCTCGTCGCCTTCTCCCCGTTTCTCCCTCCGATTAGACTGTGAGCCGAGCGTGCTTCCCCCCTCGCACGCGATCAAGGAGCCCTGTGACCGTCATCCGCCGCACCAAGATTGTTGCCACCTTGGGACCTGCCTGGTCCGAGCCCGCCCAGATGCACGCGCTGTTCGACGCCGGCGTGAACGTCGTCCGCGTCAATGCCTCCCACGGCACCCCGGAAGTGCGGCGCGAGTGGATGGCGAACGTGAAGCGGGTGCGGGCCGAGCGGCGCGATTCCATAGGTCTGCTGCTCGACCTTCAGGGTCCCCGCATCCGGGTCGGCACCCTCCCGGCCCCGATCCGGCTCGTCCCCGGCCAGCTGGTGACTTTTTCGCCGGAAGAGGAGGCGGAGGCGGGAGAGATCCCCACGACGTACGCGGCGCTCGCGCAGGACGTGCGGGAGAGCGCCCGGGTGCTGCTGGACGATGGGATCATCGCGGTGCGCGTCCGCGGGGTGAGCGGCAACCGGGTCAAGGCGACCGTCGAATATGGCGGCGTGCTCAAATCGAACAAGGGGATGAACCTCCCGGGCATCGATGTGAGCGCCCCGGCGCTGACCGAGAAGGACAAGGAGGATGTCCTTGAGGCGATCGCCGCCGGGGTCGACTACATCGCGCTGTCCTTCGTGCGAAAGGCGGCCGATATCGAGGGACTGCGGCGACTGGTTCCCCGCGGCATCAAGCTGATCGCCAAGATCGAGAAGGACACCGCCCTGCGGAATCTGTGCGAGATTCTCGATGCCTCCGACGCGATCATGGTCGCCCGGGGCGATCTCGGGGTGGAGTTGCCGTTCGAAGAGGTGCCGATGGTGCAGAAGCGGATCATTCGCGAAGCCAATCTGCATTGTCGGCCCGTCATCACCGCAACGCAGATGCTGGAGTCGATGGTGCATGCGCCCGTCCCCACCCGGGCCGAGGCCTCGGATGTCGCCAACGCGATTCTCGATGGCACCGACGCCGTGATGCTCTCGGCGGAAACCGCGGTCGGCGAGTATCCGGTCGAGGCGGTCCGCGCGATGGACCGGATTGCCCGCGAGATGGAGTCGCACCGCGAAGGCCGCAGCCACGCCTTCGATGCGGCGGTGGGGCGCCGGACGGGCGATGAAGACCCGCACCACCCGAGGCCGGGCGGTGCGACGCCGGCCCGCACCGAGGATGCGATCGGTGTGGCGGTCTGCGCCGCCAGCGAGTTGCTGCACGTGCCGGTCATTCTCTGCTTTACCAGCAGCGGATTCACCGCGCGCAAGGTGGCGACGTATCGTCCCACGGTCCCCATCGTGGCGGCGACACCCGAGCCCGAGACCTATCACCAGCTTTCCCTGGTCTGGGGGACCGTCCCGGTCCTGACTCCCCACGCCACCGATTACGACACGCTGCTCAACGCCGGTCGGCAACAGATTCTCTCCCGCGGACTGGCACAGGCCGGCGAGCGGGTAGTGGTCACCGCCGGTGTCCCCTTCGACGTCCCCGGCACGACCAACCTCCTCAAGATCGAGGCGCTGTAGTGCGGCTGACGTTTCTCGGCACGGGCACCTCGTTCGGCGTACCGCAGATTGGCTGCGGGTGCGCGGTGTGCCAATCCACCGATTCCCGAGACCGCCGGAGCCGCTCCGGGGCGGTGGTGCAGCTGGGCGACAAGACACTGCTCATCGACACGCCCCCGGAATTGCGGCTCCAGCTGGTCGCGGCCGGCGTGGGCGAGGTCGATGGCGTGCTCTACACCCACGAGCATGCCGATCACCTCAACGGGATCGACGACCTCCGCATCTTCAGCGTGCGGCGGAAAGTCCCGCTCCGCTGCTACGGTCCGCACGAGACGCTGTCGCGCATCCGCGAGGGCTTCCGCTACATCTTCGACGACGATGTCCATGCCTTCAAGGGCACCAGCAAGCCGCAGCTCGAGCTGATCCCGCTGGAGCCCGGGGTCCTGACTGAAGTGGCCGGCATCCCGGTCCTGCCGCTGGCCTTCGAACATGGTTTCCTGCGGGTTTTCGGCTACCGCTTCGGGCCGCTGGCCTACATCACCGACGTCAAGTCGATTCCTGCCTCGGCCCGCGCCGAACTCACCGGACTGAAGGTGCTGGTACTCAATGCGCTCTGGTGGCGATCGCATCCCACCCATCTCTCGATCGGTGAAGCGATCGAGACGGCGCGTGAGATCGGTGCCGAGCGCACCTTTCTCACTCACCTGACTCACGAAACCGGCCACGCCGACCTGCTCGCTCAGCTGCCCGCTGGCGTCGCGCCGGCCTACGACGGCCTCTCGATCGAGGTGACCGCATGAAGCTGCATTACGGGCGGATGTTCGCCGACCGGCTGGATGGCGATCACGGGTTGCCGCGGCCGCGCCTGGTCGAGCTGACCCGGCGGTTCAGCGAAGTCCATTCGGAAGTGCGCCGGCGCCGTGCTGGCGGGGAGTACGGCTTCTATGGTCTGGGCGAGCAGGCCCGGGCGGTCCAGACCATCCAGCGTTTCGCGGAGGGCGTCGGCCAGGCGTTCGATCATGTGCTGGTGCTGGGCATCGGCGGATCGGCGCTCGGCATGAAGGCATTGCTCAACGCGCTCAAACGCCCGGGGTGGAACGAACTGGATGACGAGGGTCGGGAATTCTTCCCCCGCCTCACCGTGCTCGATAACGTGGACCCGACCAGCGTCGCGGAGGCCCTGCGGCGGATCGATCCGCGCCGGGTCCTGGTCAACGTCATCAGCAAGTCGGGCGGCACCGCCGAGACGATGGCCCAGTACCTGGTCGTGCGAGAGTGGCTGGACCGTGCCCTCGGGCCCGCCGCAACCCGGCACCTGGTGTTCACCACGGATCCGAAAAAAGGTGTGCTGCGCGAGATCGCCCAGCGCGATGGCATCGCGACCCTCGAGGTGCCCCCCGACGTGGGCGGGCGCTTCAGTGTGCTCTCCCCCGTGGGGCTGCTGCCGGCCGCGCTGGTTGGCATCGATATCGAGGCGCTGCTGGCGGGGGCGCGCCGGGCGCTGGCGGCGGCGGAGCGGGATGACTTGCTGCAGAACCCGGCCGCGCTGTACGCCGCACTGCACTGGGCAGCCGACACGACGCTCGGCGCACGGCTCCACGTGATGATGCCGTATACCGACCGGCTGCGGGAGTTTGCCGAGTGGTATCGTCAGCTGTGGGCTGAGAGTCTGGGCAAGGCGACCGATCGAAGGGGGCAGACGGTGCACGCCGGCCCGACGCCACTCGGCGCGGTCGGTGCGACCGACCAGCACAGCCAGGTCCAATTGTTCATGGAGGGACCGTTCGACAAGGTGATCACCTTTCTGCGAGTCGACCACTTCGCGGAGGATGTCACCATCCCGTCGCCGGAATCACTCCCCGCCGAGTTGGCTTATCTCGCCGGCAAGACCCTCGGCGGATTGCTGGATGCGGAGTACCAGGCCACGGCGGCCGCGCTGGCCCGGATGGGACGGATGAGTTGCTCGATTCACCTGCCCGAGATCTCGGCCAGCGTGCTGGGCGAAATGATCATGTTCTTCCAGGTCGCGACCGGCTACGCTGGGGTATGGTACGGCGTCAATCCGTTCGATCAGCCAGGGGTGGAGCTTGGCAAGAAACTCACGTTCGCCGCGATGGGACGGATCGGGTATCCCGCTGAGGACATCGCGATGCCAGCGGGGGATGTGGTGGGGAGCCGGTAGCCGGCAGTCGTCAGTCGTCAGTCGTCAGCTGCCAGCTCATCCCGTTTGACGCCCGGTGATCCCCGCTCTACATTTCCGCGTCATGCATGTAACTCACAAGAGGACAGTCACTTATGGCTGACCACCGGGATAAGCTCGTCGCCCTGTTCCTCGGCAATGTCCGACGGACAGCCGACGCCGTGCAGGTAACCGATCCCGCCAAGCTGCAGTCGGAGGCCACCGATCAGGTCGTGTGGCAGGCTGTGTTTGGTGCGACGGCCGAACGCGAAGCGGCGCGGTGGCTGCTGTGGGAGCTGGGACAGGCGGTCGGGGCCCGCCCCGCCTCCATCGGGCCGGTCTACTTTGCGCGCGGGCGGGGGGAATGCGGCGGCTTCACCGTTCCCGCCATCAATATCCGCATGCTGAGCTACGAGACGGCGCGGGCGGTGTTTCGTTCGGCCAAGCGGCGCGATGCCGGCGCGATTCTGCTCGAGATCGCCCGCTCCGAAATCGCCTATACCGACCAGCGCCCGGCGGAATATGTGAGCGTGATCCTGGGGGCGGCGCTGCGCGAGGGGTACCTGCTCCCCATCTTCATCCAGGGCGATCATTGCCAGGTCAACGCCAAGAAGTATCAGGCCGATCCGCACGCCGAAGTCGCCGAGGTGAAGAAGCTCATCGATGAAGAGATCGGCGCGGGGTTCTACAATGTCGATGTGGACACCTCGACCCTGGTGGATCTCTCCCAGCCAACGCTGCTGGAACAGCAGCGGCTCAACTACGAGCATGCCGCCGAGATCACGGCGTTCATCCGGGAGCGGGAGCCGAAGGGCATTTCCGTCTCGGTCGGCGCGGAGATCGGGGAAGTCGGTCACAAGAACAGCACCGTGGAGGAGCTGCGTGCCTTCATGGAGGGGTACATCCCCGCGCTCCGGCGCCTGGGCGACTACGAGGGCATCTCGAAGATCTCGGTGCAGACCGGGACCAGCCACGGCGGTGTCGTGCTGCCCGATGGCACGATCGCCAAGGTGAAGCTTGATCTCGACGCACTCGCGGCGCTGTCGGTGGCGGCGCGGAAGGAGTATGGGATGTCGGGCGCGGTGCAGCACGGCGCCAGCACCCTGCCGCAGGATGCGTTCGGCAACTTCTCCCGGCTGGAGACGGCCGAGATCCACCTCGCGACCAATTTCCAGAGCATGGTCTTCGATCATCCCGCCCTGCCCGCCGAACTGCGCCAGCGGATGTACCAGTGGCTGGACGCCAACGCCGCAAGCGAGCGCAAGGCAGGCGACACGCCGGACCAGTTCTACTACAAGGCCCGGAAGAAGGCGATCGGTCCGTTCAAGCGGGAAGTGTGGTCGCTGCCCGCCGCGGTGCGTGGCGCGATCGCGGCGGACCTGGAGAAGATGTTCGACTTCCTGTTCGACCAGCTCAAGGTGGGCGGCACGGCCGCCCTGGTCCGCAAGTACGTCAAGCCGCCCTATCAGGCCCACGCCTCACTCCAGAAGGCGCTGGTGACCGCGATGGACGACGCAGAAGCAGGAGAATGAGATGACACGCGACGACGATCGAGAAGTGGTCTACGTCGAGCGGGGCGAGGGCTCCATCAAGCCCGTGCTGTTCGGCGCCCTCCTCGGGCTGGCGATCGGGCTCCTCTTTGCCCCACAGAGCGGCGACGAGACCCGCCGGGCGCTGAAGCGCCGAATGCGGAAAGTGCGGGCGCTGGCCGAGGAGAAGGTGGAGGAGCTGTCCGAGCGGGTCGGGAGCGAGAGCCCGCGCCCCTTCCGGGGCCGGGAGGAGAAGCGTGAAGATGTCCGGAGCGAGCTGGAGCGGCGCCTGTCGGAGGCCCGCGCCCGCCGGCGCGCCCCCGCGCCGGTCGACGACGATGATGATGAGGAGCCCGTCGCCTGACAGGACCCGGGCTTCTGGCGTGGCTGCGGGGCTCGGGGCCCTTCGTCCGGCGGACCTTGGCGCAGGCTGACCGGCACAACGTGCCGTTTCTGGCGAGCGCGCTGACGTTTGATGCCCTGCTCGCCGCGATTCCCCTGTTGCTGCTGCTGCTGGTCGGTCTGACCCACCTCGCCCGGCTTTCCGCTTCCGCCACTTCGCAGGACCTGCACGCCCTCTTCATGCGCATCGTGCCGCAGGCCACGGCCGGCGAAGGCGGCGGCATGTTCGCGGCGGTCGAGCGGGGGCTTGCCGGATTCACCCGGGCCCGCGCCACCGTCTCGCTCTACGCCACGCCGCTGTTCCTGTGGTTTGCCACCCGCCTCTTCGCCTCGATCCGGACCTCCCTTGCGCTGGTGTATGACGTGCCGCGCCGTCCTGAGGGTGGCTCGATCGTCCTCGGGTATCTCGGCGGGAAGCTGCGGGATACGATGATGGTCGTCCTGACCGTCATCCTCGTGGCGGTCAACGCCGTTCTTACCACGGGCATTCGCCTGCTCGATGCCCGGGGCCACGCGCTGGTTGGCTCGGTCCCGCTCCTGCGTTTCCTGGTTTCCGGCGTCGGATACATGATTACCGAGCTGCTCGCCTTCGGTTCCGCCGTCTGGCTCTTCTACCTCGTCTTCCGCCACGCCTCCCCGCGCCGGCTCCCGCGGCGCGCGGCGCTGGCCGGCTCGCTCTTCACCGCGGTCCTGTTCGAGGTCGCCCGCCGCCTCTACAGCTGGTACCTCCACCACCTGGCCGTGGTCGGCCGCTTCTCCACCGACGGGAATATCGGGGCTCTGCTGCTGTTCGTCGGTTGGCTCTACTACACCGCCCTCGTCTTCCTGCTCGGCGCGGTGGTGGCCGAAACCTGGGATCTGCGTGCACGGCAGCGGCGCGCGGCGACACCGGGCTAGCCCGGCGTACGAGGCGCGGTACATTACGCCGGCACACCGATTCGTTTCTTCGTTCCGATCAGCGACTTTCCCCGCACCCCACCATCCGATGCGCCTGCTCGCCTGCCTGCTCTTCGTCCCGTCCCTGCTGGCTGCCCAGGAGTTCGACTTCTACAGCCGTGGTCCCTACCGCGCCGCGGTGCCCCGGCCCGAGACGCTGCTGGGGTACTCGGTCGGCTCGCAACAGACCATGTACCACCAGCAGCAGCAGGTGCTTGACCGGATGATCGAGGCCGCCCCCGACCGGGTGCGGACCGAGGTCATCGGGCGCACGGCGGAGGGGAAGGTGATGCGGCTGCTGATCATCTCTTCGCCGGAAAATCTCGCCCGGCTGGACGAGATTCGGGCCAACCTCTCAAAGCTGGCCGACCCGCGGCAGACCAGCAGCGAGCAGGCCCGGGCGCTGGCGGAGCGCACCCCGGTCACGGTGCTGCTCACCCACTCGGTCCATGGGAACGAGCCGGCTGGCTTCGAGGCTGCGATGCAGACGGTGTATCAACTGCTCGCCTCGGAGGAGCCAGCCACGCTGGACATCCTGCGGAACGCGGTGGTGCTGATCAACCCGTCGCAGAACCCCGACGGACATGAGCGCTTCGCGGCGTGGAGCAATTCGATTGCGGTAGGTGCGGATGACCCGGCGGCAGTGGAACAGACCGAGCCGTGGGCCATCTGGGGAAGGTACAACCACTATCGCTTCGACATGAATCGCGACCTGCTGGCCCAGTCGCAGCTGGAATCGAAGGCGATTGCCGGTGTCTACGTCCGCTGGCGCCCGCAGGTCGTGGCGGATCTGCACAGCACCACCAGCCAGTATTTCTTCCCGCCGGTGGTTGAGGCCCACAACCAGAACCTGCCGCCGCGGACCTACCAGTGGTTCGAGCGATTCGGCCAGAGCAACGCCCAGGCGTTCGACGCCTACGGCTGGCAGTACTATGTGCGCGATGTCTTCGATTTCTTCTACCCCGGCTACATCGACATGTGGCCGACGATGCGCGGTGGCCTCGGCATGACCTTCGAGACCGACGGCGGACCGGAACTGCGGAAGCGGAAGGACGACGGCTCGGTTACCACCTTCGAGATGGCGATCGCCCATCACTACGTGGCATCCCTCGCGACGGTGGCGTACGCCGCACGCACCCGCGCCGAGCGGCTGCAGGACTTCCACGCCTTTCATGCCACCGGGATGGCGGAGGCCCAGAAGCGCCCCATGCGCCGGATTGTGTTCAGCGGCCAGGACGCCGGGCGCGCGCTCTGGCTGGCGCAGCGGCTCGCCCGGGAGGAAATCGAGGTCACCCGGCTGTCGCAGCCCATCACGGTGCTCCGGGCCAATTCCTACCTGGGCGGCGCGGCGGGGAAACGGACCTTCCCCGTCGGCGCGTACGTCGTGGACCTGGCTCAGCCTGAGGCGCGTCTGGCCACGACGATGCTCGAACCGCGCGCGGTGTTCGATTCCGTTTTCGTGCGCAAGCAGCTCGCCACCTACCAGCGCAACCAGCGCCGGGGCGAAGACGAGGGCAAGGAAGGCTACGAGTTCTACGATGTGACCGCCTGGTCGCTGCCGCTGACGCTCGGGCTGGATGCGTGGTGGACCGATGATACGAGCCGGGTGACGGGAGCGCGGGTGTACGCCACCGATTCGATTGCGCCCCCGACCGCCCCGGGGCGGGCGCAGTCGGCCTACGTCTTCGGGGACGGCAGCGAAGCCGGCACGCGGCTGGCCACCCGGTTGCTGCGCGAGGGGTTCCGGGTGGGAATCACCACCAAGCCCATCCGGGCCGATGGGACTGCCTGGTCTCGCGGCACCTTCGTGGTGCGGGTTCAGCGCAACGGCCCCGCGCTGCATGAGCGGATCGCGCTGCTCGCGGCACAGTCCGGCGCCCAGGTGACCGCGGTGCGCTCGGCCTTTCCCGATTCCGGGCAGGGCGGTGTCGGCAGTGAAAGCGTCATGTCACTGCACACGCCACGGGTCCTGCTCGCGGCCGGGGATGGGATCGACCAGACGGCGTTCGGCGCGGTCTGGTTCTACCTGGAGAAGGAGCTGGGCTTGCCGGTCACGCCGGTCAATGTCTCGAGCCTGGAAGACATCGACCTGTCGGACTACAACGTGCTCCTCATTCCGAACGGATCGGCCGATCGGCTCTGGCGCGAACTCGGCGAGGATGGCGTCACGGCGCTGAAGGCGTGGGTCCAGTCCGGCGGCGCCATCATCGGGATGGGGGACGCCATCGAGCTCCTGAATCGCAAGGAGGTGGAACTCACCACGGTCAAGGCGCTGGCCGCCGACACGACCGCGGTGAAGGATACGGCGCTCGCCATCGCCGCCAGGCCCGGGCCGGTGCTGGTGTCGCCCACCGCGACGGCGGGCTCGGCACCGGAATTCATTCCCGGCGCCATCTTCCGCGCCACGCTGGATCAGAGTCACTGGCTCACGCTCGGCTATGAGCAGGACCAGCTGCCGGTCTTCCTCGAGACATCCAGCCTGCTCAAGCCGTCGGAGAAGGGAGCCAATCCGGTGGTGTTCAGCGGCACGGACTTCACCCTCGGCGGATTCACCTGGCCCAACAACACCGACCGCTTTCTGCGCAACTCGGTCTGGGCCGCGGTCGAAACGGTTGGGAGCGGCAGCGTGGTCATCTTCGCCGAGAATCCGGTGTACCGTGGATTCTGGCGCGGTCCCGCCCGCCTGTTGACCAATGCCATTCTCATGGCACCGGGGCGGTGACCGACGAGGACCTGACGCTGGTGGTCCTCGCCGCGGGGCTCGGCAGCCGCTACGGCGGGGTGAAACAGCTGGCCGCGGTCGGGCCGGACGGCGCCACGCTCATGGACTACGCGGTCCACGATGCGTGGCGCGCTGGCTTTCGCCGGGCGGTGTTCGTGATCCGCCCGGATCTGGAAGAGGCGTTCGAGCGATTGATCGGACAGCGCTACCGGGGACGGCTGGAGATACTCACCGCCCAGCAGCGACTGGATGCGGTGCCTTCCGGAGTGATGCCCGCCCCGGGGCGCGTGCGGCCGTGGGGCACGGCGCAGGCCGTGCTCGATGCGCGCTCACAGGTGTCAGGCGGCTTCGCGGTGCTGAATGCCGACGATTTCTACGGGCGCGACGCGCTGGAGCAGGCGGCCAGCTTCCTCCGCGGGACGAAGGCGCGCGGGAGTACCCACGCCGTCATCGGATATCCCATGGCGCAGACCGCAAGCCCGGCCGGAGGCGTGAATCGCGCCGTGCTCATGGTGGATCACGGGGGGTTCCTCACCCACATCGAAGAGGTGAAGGAGCTGATCGAGGCGCCGGGTGGGCGCTTTCGCGGCAGGGCAGGGCGGGAGGTGCGGGAGATTGATGGCGACACGCTGGTGTCGATGAACCTCTGGGCCTTCACGCCGGAGGTGTTCGCGGGACTCGACCAGGCGTTTCGCCGTTTCCTCGCGGGCCAGCCGGGCGAGAGCGACGAGTGCTACCTGCCGGAGGCGGTGGCGGGCATGATTGATTCCGGCCAGGCCCGGGTGCGGGTGATTCCCACCGCGAGCCGGTGGTGCGGCATCACCTACGCGGAGGACCGTCCGCGGGTGGAAGCCGAACTTGCGGAGCTGGTGCGGCGGGGCGAGTACCCTGCCCGCCTGTGGGCGTGACCGACGCGCCTGACCCCGGCCCGGCACTCGACGCCTTCGGGGTAACGCGAGTGACGGGATTGCACCGCCTGATCCGCGGTCACATCAATGCCTCGTGGGAGCTCGATGGCGACGGACCGCTGGGATCACGTCGCTACCTGCTGCAGCGCCTCAATCCGCTGGTCTTTCCCGACGGCCCCGCCGTCCACCGGAATATCCTCACCGTCACTCAACACCTCCGTCGTGCCGCGGAGCATGAGGGCGTGGTCGATGTCGATCGGCGGGTGCTGCGACTGGCGCGCCTGCCCGGCGGGGCGCCCGCCTGGCTGGCCCCCGACGGCGCCTGGTGGCGCTTGCTGCGGTTCATCGAGCACACCCGGACCGTCACTGAGGTGACCAGCCCGGCCGATGCCGAGAGCGTGGGCCGGGCGTTCGGTACCCTGCATCGGTGGCTCGCGGGCTGCGATGGCTCGACCGTGACCGAGACACTGCCAGGGTTTCACGACAGCGCGGCTCGCCTCGCGCGACTGGAACAGGCGGTGCGGGAGGATCGGCACGACCGGGTGGCGCAGGTCGGCGAGGCGATCCGTGATGCGCGGGAACGACGGGGCTTCGCCGAGGTGGTGCCCGCCCTGGCCGCGACCGGCGCGCTGCCGCGACGGGTTGTGCATAACGATGCGAAGGCCGGCAATGTGCTGCTCGATGCGTCCACTGGTGCGCCGCTCGCCGTCATCGACCTCGATACCGTGATGCCCGGGACCCTGTTGTCGGATGTGGGCGACCTCATCCGCTCCCTCGCCACCCGTGCGCCGGAAGACGAACGAGGGCTCGACCAGATCACGGTCGAGCGCCCACTGGTCGAAGCGCTGGCCCGCGGATTCCTGGCGGAATGCGGCGGGATCCTGGTGGCGGCGGAGCGCGAGCAGTTCATCTTCGCCGGGCTCCTGCTCACCTGGGAGCAGGGCGTCCGCTTCCTGACCGATTACCTGGAGGGCGACCGCTACTACGCCGTCCAGCGCCCGGGCCACAACCGCGACCGGGCGATTGCCCAGTTCCGCCTGTTACAGGGCCTGGAGGCCGAACGCCCGGCGCTCGAGGCGATCGTTCACCACATTCTTGCCGAGCACCCACGATGAGAGCCCTGTTGCTTCTGGTCGTCTGCTCTGGCGGCTTCCTCGCGGCGCAGGAGCCCCAGTATGGAGTCGGCAGCTGGGACGCCGACTCGTTCGGCAACCAGCGCGCGGTCGTCCGCGTGACGCAGGCCTCGGCTGCCGTGCGGGTGACGATTCCCTGGCGACGGCGCGACCCGTTCCCCGACCAGCGCGATGTCGTTGTCCGCGCCGCCGCCAGCGGGCAGGTGGTGCGCTTGGCCCCCGGGAGCATCACCCGCGAAGCGGGCACCATCGCCTTCGACCCCGCCGCCGGCCCCGGCGACTACCACGTCTATTACCTCCGCTACACCGGGAGCGTGCACGCCAACTATCCGCGTGTCACATATCCGCCGGTTGCTCCGGCGGACACGGTATGGCTCCGCGGTCTCGGGCTCGAGGAAGGTGGTGCGGGCTGGCGTACGATCCCCGAGGCGGAGCTGGTCATGCTCCAGGGGGCCGACGGGTGGAACCGGATCGACCCGATGGATCGCATTGCGGGCAGGGCGGAGACCGCCGGGCTGCTGGTCAGGCATCCGGGTGCGGCAATGCTGCTGTTCCCGGAGGATCGCGAACACCCCATCCGCATGACGCAGGACCTTCCGCACCGCTGGACACTCGCCGGCGCGAACACGCCCATTGGCGCAACGGCGGTCGCGGGGGAGTACCTCTCGTGGCAGGTCGGGGTGTACGCAGCCGAGCCGCTCGAGTCGCTCACGGTCAGCTACGGCACGCCGCAAGGCGATGGGGCCGGCGCGATCCCGGCTGGCGCATTCACCTGCTTCAATCTCGGTGGTGTCGACTGGGAAGGGCGCGCCTTCCACACGCGGGTGGACGTCGCGGCAGGCCGGGTACAGCCGCTCTGGTTCGGGGTCGCGGTGCCGGCCTCGACGCGACCAGGGAGCTATCGCGGGTCCCTCACCGTTGGTGCGCGGGGACGTGAGACGATCACCCTCCCCATGACGCTGATTGTCGCGCCCGGGAGCATCGCGGTTCACGGTGACGACGAACCCGCCCGCCTTTCCCGTCTCCGCTGGCTCGATTCGCGACTGTATCAGGACGACCTCCTGGTCCGGCCGTACACCGCGGTCGGGGTGAATGGCCGGCAGCTCTCCATCCTTGGGCGCCGGGTGACGCTCGCGCCTAACGGGCTGCCGGCGCGCATCAGCAGCTACTTCACGCCGGAGATGACCGGGATCGGGACCACGGGCCGTGAACTGCTCCGGCAGCCGATTCGGCTCATCGCCGAGGATGCGGCAGGGCAGGAGCTCCGGTGGCTGTCTTCGGGAGTGCAGTACGGCCGTCGCGGCGCGGGCGCGGTCCGCTGGACATCACAGAGCCGCACCGGCACGCTGACGATGCAGCTGGCGGGTACCCTCGAGGCGGATGGCAACATCGAGTACCAGATTCGCCTCTCCACGACGCAGACCCGGGAGCTTGGCGATGTGCGCCTCGAGATCCCGCTTGATTCCGCCGTCGCGCGGTACATGATGGGGCTGGGGCAGAAGGGAGGGCCGCGTCCCGCGCCCTTCGAATGGCGCTGGTACCAGCAGGCCAACCAGGATGCGGCGTGGATTGGTGATGTGAATGCGGGACTGCAGTTCACGCTGAAGGATCACCACTACGTCCGCCCGCTGAATACCAATTTCTACCAGCTCAAGCCGCTGGTGATGCCGGCGAGCTGGGCCAACCAGGGCCGGGGCGGATGCCGCTTCACCACCGAGCGGGCGACCTACCTGGTGCGCTGCTTCAGCGGGGCGAGGACCCTTGTCGCGGGCGATTCGGTCTTCTTCAATCTGCGGCTCGCCATCACCCCCTTTCGCCCCATCCGGCCGGCGGAGCAGTTCCGCACCCGGTTCTACCATGCGTTCACCTCGCTGGATACCGTCGCCGCCGCGGGGGCCAATGTCATCAACGTCCATCACGCGACGCCGATCAATCCCTGGATCAACTATCCCTTCCTGACGCCTGACACGATGCGCGCCTACATCGCGGCGGCGCATCAGCGGGGGATGCGGGTGAAGCTCTACTACACCGTCCGCGAGCTCACCACGCGCGCGCCCGAACTCTGGGCGCTGCGGAGCCTCGGTCACGAGGTGTATGCCCCCGGTCCCGGCGGCGGCTATTCCTGGCTGCAGGAACATCTGGGGGACGACTACATCGCCGCATGGTACGTTCCCGACCTGAAGGATGCGGCGATCGTCACCAGCGGCGTGAGCCGGTGGCACAACTTCTATGTCGAGGGACTGGATTGGCTGGCGCGGAATGTCCGGATGGACGGGCTCTATATCGACGATGTCGCCTTTGATCGCACGACGATGAAGCGGGTGCGCAAGGCGCTGGACCGGAATCGTCCCGCCGCGCTGATCGACCTGCACTCGGCCAACCAGTACAACCCCAACGACGGCTGGGCCTCGAGCGCCAACCTCTATCTGGAACACTTCCCCTATCTCGATCGCATCTGGTTCGGGGAATACTTCGATTACGACAGCCCGCCGGAGTACTGGCTCGTCGAAATGTCGGGCATCCCGTTCGGGGTGATGGGCGAAATGCTCGAAGGCGGCGGGAATCCCTGGCGCGGCATGCTCTTCGGGATGACCAGCCGGCTCCCCTGGGCCGGAGATCCGCGGCCGCTCTGGCAGGTGTGGGATGCCTTCGGGCTGGACGGCGCGCGGATGGATGGCTGGTGGAACCCCGCGACGCCGGTGCATACCGACCGGTCGGAGGTACTGGCGACCAGCTATGTCAGGCAGGGGAAGGCGCTTGTCGCGCTCGCGAGCTGGGCGCCTGACACGGCCCTGGTGGTGCTGCAGATCGACTGGAAAAAGCTGGGGATCGACCCCGCACGGGCGACGATCGTCGCACCGGCGATCCCCGACTTCCAGCCCGCGGCCACCTTTCGGCCGGGGGACCGGATCCCGGTCGCACCGGGAAAGGGGTGGCTGCTGGAGCTGGGAGGCGTGGAGTAGGTGGGGCCCGGGTTGGTCGCACGTATCGGTATTCCCGACTCGGGGGCGGTTCCCTCATTCCCGATTCACGCCGTCCGGCTCCCCCATAGCTTCGGCACCAGCCGGATCAGCCAGATGCCCGACACCGTGAACACGGCGAGGAAGATCAGGGCCTGCGAGGTGCGTCCGTAGAGGAAGCTCCCGGTGCCGAACAGCGCCGAATAGATGAACGCAACGCCCAGCGTCCAGCCGAGCAGCGCCTGCGGGAGGCTGTCGAGGGAGGGGCCGACGCCCGCTTCCGCCTGGACCGAAGCCCATCCTGGACCGGCGGGGCGCACCAGGCGGTAGAAGGCGACCAGCCGGGATCGCTCGGTCGGTTCGGTGAAGAGGGCGGTCGTCACCCAGACGAGGGTGGTAACCGAGACACTGATGATCAGCGCGATTGCCCCATCCACCGGGTGACCGGTCCGATTCAGGACCGCGAAGGCAATCGCGAGCAGGAAGCTGGAGAGCATCGCCGCGATCTCGCTCCAGGCATTCACCCGCCACCAGAACCAGCGCAGCAGATACAGCAGGCCGGTCCCGGCACCGACCGCGAGCAGCAGCTCGAACGCCTGACGCGCACTGTCGAGTACCAGGGTGAAGCCGGCGGCGACGACCATCAGTGCCGCCGTCATCAGGCGCCCCACCAGGACATAGTGGCGCTCATCCGCGCCCGGCTTGAGGAACCGGCGGTAGAAATCGTGCACCAGGTAGGAGGTGCCCCAGTTCAGGTGGGTGGAGATGGTGGAGATGTACGCCGCCAGCATCCCGGCGATCATCAGGCCCAGGAATCCGGCGGGCAGAAACTTGAGCATCGCGGGATAGGCCATGTCGTGCCCGATCAGTGCCGGATCGACGTACGGAAACGTCCGCGCGATATCGCTGAGGTTGGGGAAGACGAGCATCGAGCAGAGGGCCACGATGATCCACGGCCAGCTGCGGATGGCGTAGTGCGCCACATTGAAAAACAGCGTGCCCGCAAGCGCATCCCGTTCGCTCTTGGCCGCCAGCATCCGCTGGGCGATGTAACTGCCGCCCCCCGGCTCGGCGCCGGGGTACCAGACCGACCACCACTGGACGGTGAGCGGCATGATCAGCACCGAGACGGTGAGGCGCCAGTCGCTGAAGTCGGGCAGCAGGTTGAGGGTCTTCGGATCGGTTTTCGCGATGAGGCCGGCGAGGCCGCCGACTTCCGGCTGCCGCAGCGAGAAGACCGCGAGCGCGACCGCCCCGGTCATCGCGATGCCGAACTGGATGAAGTCGGTCACGAGGACGCCCCAGAGCCCGGAGGTCGCGGCAAAGGCGACGTTGAGCAGGGCGCAGATGAGCAGGGTCTTCCCGATGGGCCAGCCCAGCACCACGTTCGCGATCTTGGCGGCGGCGAGGTTGACCGTCGCCATGATGGCGCAGTTGAAGAACAGGCCGAGGTAGAGCGCGCGAAAGCCGCGCACCAGCGTCGCCGCGCGCCCGGAGTAGCGCACCTCGTAGAACTCGAGGTCGGTCATCACGCCACTGCGCCGCCACAACCGGGCGTAGAAGAACACCGTCGCCATCCCGGTGAGCAGGAACGACCACCAGAGCCAGTTGTTGGCGACGCCCTTTTCGCGAATCAGGTTGGTGACGAGGTTCGGCGTGTCGGTGCTGAACGTCGTGGCCACCATGGACACCCCGATCAGCCACCAGGGCGCCGCCCGGCCGGAGGTGAAGAACTCCGCGGTGGAGGACCCGGCGCGGCGCGCCATGATCACGGCCGGGATGAACGACACGATGATGGACAGCACGACGATGGCCCAGTCGAGCGGCACGAGGTGCATGGGGAGCTCCCGAGAGGGTTGCCCGACGCGATGGTGTGGCGACTGCGGTGTGCGAGGTGCGGCGACGCCGTGGCGGCCGTGGCGGGACCCGCGGGGAATGAAAAGGGAGTGTCCCAGGCACCCCGAAGCGACACTGGACATCGCTTAGCGCTGCTACCTCTCGGTCCTGACGCGGTTCGCGCGCCGGCGCCCTTCGGACCTGGGACGCGCGGAGTATAGCCAGTCGCCCGTCGCCGGAGTAGGGCCCCGGCCGCCGCCACGAGGGACCGATCTGCCGAACCGTCAACCCGTCTAGCCCTGCTACCGCCGAGCCGACTAGCTTCCCGCCATGGCCCTCGCCCTCGCCCGGAAATACCGGCCCCGCCGCTTCAGCGACCTGCTGGTGCAGGACCACGTCGCCACGGTGCTGCGTGGGGCCGTGGTACGGAATCGGGTCGGTCACGGGTACCTCCTGACTGGCCCGCGTGGCGTCGGCAAGACCACGGCGGCGCGGATCCTCGCCATGGCGCTCAACTGCGAGCGCAAGCTCGCCGTTGAGCCGGCTGGTGAGCCCTGCGGCAGCTGTGACAGCTGCCAGCGAATCTGGACCGGCGTCGCCAATCTCGACGTGGTGGAGATCGACGCCGCCTCCAATCGTGGGGTGGACGACGCCCGGGATCTGCGCGAGCGGGCGATGTATGCCGCCTCGCAGGCCGGCCACCACAAGGTGTACATCGTCGACGAGGCCCACATGCTCACCCGCGAGGCGTGGAACGCGCTGCTCAAGATCCTCGAGGAGCCGCCGCCGGGTGTGGTCTTCGTCTTCGCTACCACGGAACCGCAGAAGATCGCCCAGACCGCGGCCCCGGTGATGTCCCGCCTCCAGCGCTTCGACTTCCGCCGGATCCGGCCGGCGGCCATCCGGGACCGGCTGCGTGCCGTGCTCGCGGAAGAGCAGATCGAGGCCGACGATGACGCCCTCACGCTCATCGCCCGCCAGGCCGATGGCGGGATGCGCGATGCCCTGAGCGTGCTCGACCAGTGCCTGAGTTTCGGCGAAGGCCGTATTACCGCTGCGCGGGTCCGGGACATCCTCGGTCTGGTCGACGACGAGATCTACACCGAGCTGCTCGGCATCCTGGCCGGGCGGCAGTCAGCCGGGGTGTTTACGCTGCTGGACCGGCTGGACGAATCCGGGGCGGATCTCATCGAGTTCTCCGGCGGTGTCGGTCAGATGCTCCGTGCGCTGCTGATGCTGCAGCTCGGCGCGACCCCCGAGGGGATCACCGAGGCGATGCATCAGGCGCTTGCGGCCTTTCAGGACCGGCTGGCCGCCGGCGACCTGCTCCGGATGCTCAAGCTGCTGGGTGAGTCCGAAGCCACGATCCGCCGGAGCGCATCGCCCCGCCTCGTCATCGAGACCCTGCTGCTCCGGTGGGTTCTGCTCGACCGGACGGTGGATCTGGCGGAGGTGCTCGACGGCTCCTTCGTTCCGCGTCCAGCCAGTGCGGGCGCCAGGCCGGGTCCGACGGCGCCACAGGCACCCGCGTCGGCGGCGGCAAAGCCGCGGATCACCGAACCGGTGGTACGCCGCCCCGTCGAGCCTCCTGTCCGCCCCGCCGTCACCTCGATCGAGTTCACGCTGGAGGCGCTGCGTGCCGCTTGGCCGGAGCTGGTGCTGGTGGCCCGGGACCAGAGCCGCTTCCTCGGCGAAGCGCTCAACGCGGCACATCCGGCGGCAGCGGCCCCACCCGCGCTGACCCTCGAGGTGCCCGATGGCAACCCGATGCATCTGGAAGCGCTCGGCCGGCAGCGGGAGGCGGTGGAGCGGCTGCTGGGGCAGGCGGTCGGCGGTCCGGTGGTGCTGACCGTGACCGACTCCGCTGCGGGGAAGGAGGGCACTTCCGCTCCGAGGACCAGGCGGCTTTCCGAGGCGGAGACGCGTGCCGAACGGCTGAAAGTGCTCCGAACCCGTGATCCCGCCCTGGAGGCGGTGGCGGAGTCTCTGGATCTGGAAGTCATCGAATAGGGCCAGGCTTGCTTGCATCCGTCCCCGGGGACCCCTAGTTTCTTCATACTTTGCAGCAACTTAGCGATACTGAGCGTATGGCAGATTGGCAGCAGCTCTATCAGTTGACCCAGCAGATGCAGGGGCGGCTCCACCAGCTCCAGCTCGACTTGGCCGACCAGTCATATGATGTGCAGGCGGGGGCCGGGATGGTCCGGGTCACCGTGGACGGGCAGGGGGCCCTGCGCCGGCTGCACATCGATCCGGAATGCTTCGAGGGGAGGGATGCCGAGCTGTTGGCGGATCTCATCGTCGGCGCTGTCGCGGAGGCACAGCGGCGTGCCAGCGAGGCGCTCCAGCAGGAGGTTCGGCGAGTAAGCCCCTCCGCGCCGACCCTGCCGCTCTGAAGATCGTGAGCGCCATCGAGGAGCTGGTTACCGAGCTGGCCCGCCTGCCCGGTATCGGCCGGAAGACGGCGCAGCGACTCGCGTATCACCTGGTGCAGCAGTCGGGCGATCGTCTGACCCGCTTGGCGCGTGCTCTGGTCTCCGTCGCCGAACGGGTCCGGCCCTGCGACGAATGCGGCCACCTCGCGGAGGGCGAGCGCTGCGCCATCTGTCTCGACCCCCGGCGGGACGCCGGGTTGCTCTGCGTGGTGGAGGAGCCGGCCGCGGTTGTAGTGCTGGAGCGGGCCGGCGAGTACCGTGGTCGCTACCATGTGCTCGGGGGTCGAATCGACCCGCTCGGCGGCGTGGGGCCGGAGTCACTCCGACTGGACCAGTTGCTCGCCCGGGTCGATGCCGGCGGTGTCCGTGAGGTGATTCTGGCAACCAACCCCTCGATGGAAGGGGAGGTCACGGCCACCTATGTCTACCAGCTTCTGGCCGGCCGGGCGGTCAAGGTCACCCGGCTCGCTCGCGGGCTTCCGGTCGGTGGTGATCTCGAATATGTCGATGGCGTGACTCTGGCCCTGGCGCTCTCCACCCGTCAGGAGGTGGGCTGAGTGCGGCGGCTCGCGGTGCTGTTCGGCCTGGTGGCGGGAGCGGCGGTCGGGTGGACGCTGGCGCAGCGTCACATCGAGCGACACCAGCAGGACCTGTTCAGTCGCCGCCCGTTGCATCGCCTGGCCGCGCTCGGCGGGATCGAGGCGACCGGAACAGTCGAAAGTGTGCATGTGCTGCGCGATTACCTCCAGTGGGAACACCATCCGGTGCTCCGGCGCCGGGCACTCGCGATCGTCGGCCGCCTCGAAGCGGCGCTGGGGTACACTCCACAGGGGACCTGATGCAGGGGGCTTCCAGCTGGTCGTTCCGTGAAGAAGATTCCCACAAGATCGACCTGATTCTCGGGAGCTTTCTGCGAGAGTCCAGCGCCCGCACGGCAATGATCGTTGACCGCGCCGGGCAGATGGTGTCGACCGTGGGCGAAGAGCCTACCTTCGACCCGACCGCCTTTGCCTCACTGACCGCGGCGGATTTCAGCGCCAACGACCAGCTGGCGAAGATGATCGGCGAGCCGGAGTTCGGCAGCCTCTTCCATCAGGGCGAGAAGGAGTCGATGTACCTCGCCGATATCGCCCGGCGGGTGATCCTCGTCGTCCTGTTCGACAACCGCACGACGCTGGGCCTGGTGAAGCTCCGGGTGCGGCAGACGGTGATGGACCTGCGCCACGTATTCGAGGAGATGTTCACCCGGGAGCCCAGCGGCAAGCCGCCGGTGGAGTCCGGGTTCATGGGCGAGGCGGAAGATGAGATTGACCGGCTGTTTGGCGCGTGAAGAGGAGTAAGACCTGATGTCGATGATCAATTACGCTTCACGCGAAATCAACTGCAAACTGGTCTACTACGGCCCGGGGCTCGGCGGCAAGACGACGAATCTCGAATTCGTCTTCGCCAAGGTCGCCCCCAATTCGCGGGGCAAGCTCATTTCGCTTGCCACCGAGACCGAACGGACCCTCTTCTTCGACTTCCTGCCGGTCGATCTCGGCACCATCCGCGGGTTCAAGACCCGGTTCCATCTGTATACGGTGCCCGGCCAGGTCTACTACAACGCCTCGCGCAAGCTGATCCTCAAGGGGGTCGATGGCGTGGTGTTTGTCGCCGACAGCCAGATCGAACGGATGGAGGCGAACATCGAAGCGATGCAGAACCTGTATGACAACATGGCGCAGCACGGGTACAACCTGACCACCATCCCGTTCGTCATCCAGTACAACAAGCGCGACCTGCCCAACGCCGCCACGATCCGCGAGCTGCAGGCAGCGCTCAACCCCGGCTGGGCGGTTGAGGATGCCGCCAAGCAGCGCGCCGTTGCCGATCCGTACCACGAGGGCGATTTCCTGGTCGAGCAGATTGACGGCCAGTGGATCGAGCGGGCGCCCTACTTCGAGGCAGTGGCCATGTCGGGCGATGGCGTCTTCGACACCCTGAAAGCGGTGAGCAAGCAGGTGCTCAAGAGTCTCGGATCGACCTGATGTGGAACCTGCCGAACGTCCTCACCCTCGTTCGGATCTGCCTCACGCCGGTCATCGCGCTCCTGCCGTTCATCGAAGGTTACTGGCCCAAGTTCATCTGTTTTCTGGTCTTTGTCTTCGCCGCCGTCACCGATGTGGTCGATGGCTACCTCGCCCGCTCCCGCAACCTGGTGACCGACCTCGGCAAGCTGCTCGACCCGCTCGCCGACAAGCTGCTGCTCTTCGCCACGATCGTCCCGATCTACTGGATCTCCCGCACCCGCCACGACCTCTACGACATCCCGGTCTGGGGCAGCATTCCGCTCTGGGTCTGCCTGCTGCTCATCGGTCGCGAGGTCGCCATGACCGGCTTCCGCGTCTGGGCCAACCATCGCGGCATCGTGATCCCCGCCGCCGGGGCGGGAAAGCTGAAGGCGACGCTGCAGAACATCTACATCGGCGCCACCTTTCTGTGGTTCACCTTCCGCGACGCCCGCAAGCCGATGGGCTGGGAGCACAATCGCTTCGCCCAGTACTGGAACGAGTTCCATGGCGGGGTGGTCGCGCTCACGCTGGCGCTTGCCACGATCCTGACGGTCTACTCGTTCGTGGTCTACATGTACCGCTACCGCCGCCTGTTCACCGGCGCGCGCTGATCCCGGATTCCTTTCCCGCCCGACCGGTCGTCCTCCGTGCCTGACATCGAACTGCTGACGATCGGGACCGAGTTGCTCCTCGGCCTCACCATCGACACCAACAGCGCCGAACTCGGTCGCGCCCTCGCCGGCGCGGGGTTCACCGTTGTGCGGCGCACTTCGGTCACCGATCAATCCGCGGCCATCGCCGAGGCGGCGCGCGCCGCCCTTGTGCGCAGCGGACTGGTCGTCTGTACCGGCGGGCTCGGTCCCACCGCCGATGACATCACCAAGCGCGTGATTGCCGACCTGTTCGGTGCGCCGCTCGAATTCCACCCAGCCCTCTGGCAGGGACTGGTCGAGCGCTTTGCCCGGTACGGTCGCATCCCCTCCGAGAAGAACCGGGGTCAGGCGGAAGTGCCGCGCGGGGCCGTCGTCCTGCCCAATCGATGGGGCACGGCCCCGGGGCTCTGGCTCGAGGGCGAGCTGGCCGGCGCGCCGGGCAGCCGTGGTGTCGCGATCCTCCTGCCCGGAGTGCCCTCCGAAATGCGCGGGCTGCTGCATCACGAGGTGCTGCCACGGCTGGCGAGTCGCGCAGGCGATCGGGTGGTACGCTCCCGTGCGGTGCGGACGACCGGGATTCCCGAGTCGAGTCTGGCGGAGCGGCTGGGCGAGATCGAAGCGGAGCTTGCCCCCCTCTCCCTCGCCTACTTGCCAGGCGCACTGGGGGTGGACCTCCGGCTCACGGCGTGGGCCCTTCCGGCTGCGGAGGCCGACGCACGTCTTGCCGCCGGTGTCCGGTTGCTAACCGAGCGGGCTGGACGCTGGGCGTACGGAGAGAACGATGACGATGTCGCCGCGCTGGTCCTCTCAACGGCGCGTCAGCGGCGGCTGCGACTCGTCGTCGCCGAGTCCTGTACCGGCGGCGTTATCGGGGCGCGGCTGACCGAGATCCCGGGAAGCTCGGATGTCTTCCTCGGCGGGGTCATTGCCTATGACAACCGGGTAAAGATCGAGCAGCTTGGCATCACCCAGGAGCTGATCGAGCGGCACGGTGCGGTGAGCGAGGCGGTGGCGCTCGCCATGGCCGAAGGGGCTGCCCGCCTGCTGCACGCCGATGCAGCGGTGGCGGTGACGGGGATCGCGGGACCTGATGGCGGGACAGCGGAGAAGCCGGTGGGGCTGGTGTTCATCGGTACCGTGCTGCACGGCGCGGGGGAGGCCCATCGTCACATCTTCCCGGGCGATCGCGGTGAAATCCGAGTTCGTGCGGCGCAGATCGCGCTCTCGCACCTGTTGCAGCGGCTGATGGCAGCGCCGGTGGATCTCGGTCCACCGATGTAGCCAGGGAGAGTGCGTCGCTACCCGGACCCTTCGGGTGGTGTGGAATCTGAAACCACCTGAGGAGGCATCGGGCGAGGGCCAACCACCGGCCGTGCCATGGCCTGACGGAGCACGGTCACGACCCGCCGAGCCAAGGGGCGGTTCCGCCGGGCAATCCAGAGCCGGAGATGACCAGCATCCTCGCTGGGGACACTCTGCAGGATATTCCAGTCTGTCCCAGTCAGCTCGATGCAGGGTCTGAGCCACCCGCCGCGCAGCTGGACGGTGCCAAGGAGGCTATAGGGCAGACGCAGCGACTCCCGGGGGAGGGCTATCTGTTCTGAGCGGATGCCGGTAAAGGCCACCTCGTCCACATGCGCGCTCCCGGTCCATTCCAGGCAGAGATCATCAGGGTCGAGTGTGAGCCGGCCCTTGAAGCTGAATGCCGTGCTGGCGATGGCATCCATGGCGAAGGTGTCGATGCCAGAGACACGCAGGGAGAACGGCAGCGGTTCCATGGCTGCGGAAGATAGTGCGGCCTGACGGGGATGGCAGCACGCGATGGGGGAGCCCGGTCCGGGGTGGCCGGCGGGCAGCGGCACAAGGCGCATTGTGCCGCGGATGGCGGATACGTGCGTTAGGCTGCGGCGGGCGATACCGCAGTGGAGACGGCCGCGACCTCGTTCCGCCGGGCATTCGCGATACGCAGGGCGGGGGCATGCTGGCCGTCAGGGTCATCGACGCGGCTCTCACCATGGAGTCTTCATGCTCGTGCACGACCTGATGTCCAAGCCGGTCTTCACCGTGCGGGAAGACAAGCACCTCCGGGTGGTCGACGAGGTGATGAAGTGGAATCACATTCGGCATGTGCCGGTCGTTGATGCCGGTGGCCGGGTTGTTGGCATCAACAGCCACCGGGACCTGCTCGCGGCAGCGGTATCGACGCTCGCCGTCAGAATCTCGCAGGTCGAGCGGGCCCAGCACCTCGGCGCGAGTGAGGTACGGAACCTCATGCATGCGCCGGTCGCGACGATCGGACCGCAGGAGCCCATCCAACGGGCCGCCCACCTTATGCACCATCACAAGATCGGCTACCTCCCGGTCCTGGAGCACGAGAAGCTGGTCGGCGTCATTACCGCGGCCGACCTGCTGGGGGTCGTGGAACGGCTATCAGACGCCACCCTCGCGCAGCTCTGACGTGGAGGCTCCCGGCAATCCAGGCGCCGCTGCTGCTGCGTCCCGCCCTCGCCGCCCGCCCTTCCGTCCTGCCAATCTGGCCCTCCTCCGGGGTACGACCGTTGCTATTATCTTTGGCCTACCTGTAACGGGACCGATGCCCAAGTGGCGAAAAATCAAGATGTTCGCAACGACGCCGGCAGTGAATTCGACGCCGACGGCGCCCGCGATAATGCCGGGACGGCGGAGCAGCAGTCAGGCACCGGCGAGGTCGGTGGCGTGCCGATGGAGCCAGGCGTGGAGGCCATCCGCCGACTGGAAAATGAGGTCGCCGAGGCCCGCGACCGGCACCTGCGACTCGCCGCCGAGTTCGACAACTTCCGCAAGCGTATTGCGCGCGAGCGGGAGGAGCTGACCTCCCGCGCCCAGGCGGCGCTGGCCGTCAAGCTGCTCGATGTGCTCGACGATCTTGATCGCGTGGTGGCGGGACCCAGCGTGGCGGCCAACGCGGAAGTGGTGCAGCAGGCGCTGATCCTCATTGATCGAAAGCTCCGCAAGGAGCTGGAGGCGGCCGGGCTTGAGCGGATCGAGCCCGCTGGCCAACCCTTCGATCCCAGCCTGCATGAGGCGGTCTCGGTACTGGTCGCGCCCGCTCCCGAGGCCGACCACACCGTGAGCGCGACCTTCCAGGCCGGCTACCGCTTCAAGGGGGCGCTCATCCGGCCCGCTCGGGTGCAGGTCTATTCCTCCGAAGGGCACGCCTGACCGTGGCGAGGGACTTCTACCAGGTTCTCGGCGTCCCCGACAGCGCGACACCGGCGGAGATCAAGAAAGCCTACCGCCGGCTGGCGAAACAGCACCACCCCGACGCCAATCCCAGCAATCCATCGGCCGCCGAGCGCTTCAAGGAGATTTCGGAGGCGCACACGGTGCTGGCCGACCCCGACAAGCGCAAGCACTACGACCAGATGCGCCGGCTCGGCGCATTCGATCCCGCCGCGCGCCGTGGCCCCTCGCCCGGATCCCGCACCGCCGCGGGCTCGGCGGGGACGGACGGCAGCGAATTCTCCGATCTGGGCGGATTCGGGCTGGGCGACATCTTCTCCTCGATCTTCGGGCGCACCCGACAGGAGGCGGAGGAGTCCCAGGTCCTCGAGACCGTGGTCGAGATACCGTTCCGGATCGCCGCGCTAGGCGGGAAGGTCTCGGTCCGGATCCCGGTGACGGAATCGTGTCACACCTGCTCCGGCAGCGGGGCCGCCCCGGGCGCCAAGATCGCGACCTGTACGGAGTGCAACGGCCGGGGGACGGTCACCTTCGGCCAGGGGGGCTTCGCCGTCAGCCGACCCTGCCCGAAGTGTCGTGGCCGCGGCAAGATCCCCTCGACACCCTGTCCCAGCTGTCAGGGCGCCGGCGAGGTGCGGGTAGAGCGCGAGGTGGCGATCACCGTTCCGCCCGCCACGGAGACCGGAGCCAAGCTCCGGATGCGGGGGCAGGGACAGGCCTCCCGACCCGGCGCGCCGACCGGGGACCTGATCGTCACTTTCCAAGTGCAGGCAGACCGCTTCTTCCGCCGTGATGGGTTAGATCTGCACTGCGAAGTACCCATCAATCTGGCGCAGGCGGTCCTCGGCACCCGTCTGCGGGTGCGGACGCTCGATGGGAAGAAGGTGGTCCTCCGTGTACCCGCAGGAACCCAGCCGGGGCGGCGATTCCGTATCAAGGGGATGGGGCTGGCCAAGGGAGAGCGGCAGGGCGACCAGCTGGTCCAGGTTCAGGTGCAGATTCCGGAGGTGCTCACCCCGGAGCAGGAAGAACTGCTCAAGAAGTTCGCCGCATCGGCGGAGATGCCGTTCTAGGGGACGGCATCCCGAACGTGGACAGCAGCCGGTCCGGCCTCAACGGAGTCTGCTTCGCTTTGCACCTCAGAATTATCGTCCGATCGGCTGACGGCTGACGGCTGACGGCTGACGGCTGACGGCTGACGGCTACCGGCTCCCGGCTCCTGCCGGATACTCCCCCGTCGCCCGCCCCGTTTCCCGATAGCTCTCCACCAGCAGCCGATGGGTCCCCAGCTCGGCTTCCTCCGAAGGAGGCTGCCGCTGCGTGTAGCAGCCGTTGGCGTCCAGCTCCCATGCCTGTCGATTGTCCTGCCACATGAGGCCGAGGAGTTCGCGGATGGATTGACGGTGGGCGGGGTCCTCGATGGGGGCCACCGCTTCAATCCTCCGGTCGAGATTGCGCGGCATCCAGTCCGCCGAGCCGATGTACACCTCGTCTTCGCCGCCATTCAGGAAATAGAACGCGCGCGAGTGTTCCAGGAAACGGCCGATGATGCTGATCACCCGGATGTTGTCGCTCACGCCCGCGATGCCCGGACGCAGGCAGCAGATTCCGCGGACGATCAGGTCGATCCGCACACCGGCCTGGCTGGCTTCGTAGAGCGCGCGGATGATCGGTGCGTCCACCAGGGCATTCATCTTGGCGACGATGCGGGCGGGCCGGCCGGCGCCGGCGTTGGCCGCTTCCCGCAGGATGAGGGCGATGAATCGCTCACGCATGCCGCGCGGAGCGACGATGAGCTTGCGATACTCTGGCGGAGCGCCAAATCCGGTGAGGACGTTGAAGAGGTCGGTCAGGTCCGCGCCGAGCGCGGGGCTGGTGGTGAACAGCCCGAAGTCGGTGTAGAGCCGCGCTGTCCTGGGATGGTAGTTGCCAGTGCCGAGGTGCACGTAACGGCGCATCGTGTCGCCCTCGCGACGCACCACGAGCATCACCTTGGTGTGGGTCTTGAGCCCGGCGACGCCATAGCTCACGTGGGCGCCCACATCTTCCAGCCGCTGGGCCCAGCGGATATTGTTCTCCTCGTCGAATCTCGCCTGCAGCTCGATCAGTACCGCCACCTGCTTGCCCCGTTCGGCGGCGTGCGCCAGCAGCCGGACGATGCTCGAGTCGCCCCCCGTCCGATACAGCGTGAGCTTGATGGCGAGCACGTCGGGATCATCGACCGCGGTCTGGATGAACCGCTCCACCGACGTGGTGAAGCTCTCGTAGGGATGATGCACCAGCACGTCACCCTCGCGGATCACATCGAAGATATTGCGTCCGCCGCCGAGCCGGGATGGCGTCACCGGATAGTGCGGCGGGTCCTTGAGCGCCGGCAGGTCCATCGTGCCGGTCAGGCTCAGGAGATCCGCGGTATCGAGCAGGCCGGGCACCTCATAGAGGTCTTCGTTCCGCAGTGGCGCCGCCAGGGCGGCCTGCGCCGCGTTGAACTCCGCCAGCAGCACCTCCCGGATCGAGGCGGGGAGGTCTGGTGTCACCTCCAGCCGCACGACGGAGCCGAACCGGCGGTTGCGCACTTCCTCCTGGATCGTGCTCAGCAGATCCTCGGCTTCGTCGTGATCGACTTCGAAATCGGTATTGCGGGTGATCCGGAAGGCGTGGCAGCCGAGGATTTCGATGCCGGGGAAGAGCGACTCGATATTGGCGGTGATCACCTGCTCGAGCGGGACGTAGCGCGTCGACCCGCCATCGGTCCGCGGCCCCGGATCGACCGACACCCAGCGCGGCAGGATCTTGGGCACCTTGACCCGGGCAAACCGTTCCTCACCGTCAGTGTCCCGCAGCCGGACGGCGAGCGACAGGCTGAGGTTGGAGATGTAGGGAAAGGGATGCGCCGGATCGACGGCGAGCGGCGTCAGCACCGGAAAGACGTTGTCCCGGAAATACTGATCGATGTGCGCCCGCTCCGGCGGGGTGAGGTCCCCGACGTCGAGGACGGCGACTCCTTCCAGGCGCAGCGCCGGCAGGATGTCCTGGTGGAGGGACTGCGCGTGGCTCCGCACCATGTCGCGCACGCAGGCGCTGATCTGACGCAGCTGCTCGTCCGGTGTCAGGCCGTCGGCGGTCCGCTCGCTGTAGCCCGCCGCGAGCTGATCCTTCAGGCCCGCCACCCGGATCTGAAAGAACTCATCCAGGTTCGAGCTGAAAATGCCCAGAAACTTCAGTCGCTCGAGCAGCGGGGTCCGTGTGTCCTGGGCCTCGTGCAGCACCCGCCGGTTGAACTCCAGCCACGACATCTCCCGGTTGATGTACAGCGCCGGCATTGTGAGGTCGGGGGCTGGTGCCAGTGGCGGCGACAGGGCGGGCGGGGCGAGGTCGGTCATGGGCGTGAATGTACCCGAAAGTGTAACGGCCGCGTCACGGCCGGCGGGGGAGCGGCAGGGCCGTGTCGAGGCGGCTCCTGCCGCGCCGCGCTTACCGTACCACCCGCACTTCCTTCTCCCCGACGACCAGGGAGAGGAAGAGGCTGACGAGGCTGATCAGCAGGCCGGCCCAGAAGGCCGGCCAAAAGCCGTTTACTTCGAAGCCAAGGTCGAACTGCCGGGAAATCCAGGCGGTGACCAGCAGGAGCAACGCATTGATCACGAACAGAAAGAGGCCCAGCGTGACCAGCACGAGGGGACAGGTCAGCAGAGTCAGCAGCGGACGCAGGAATGCGTTGACGAGGCCGAACAGCGCCGCCACCAGCAGCAGGCCGACCGGGCCGTGGTTGTAGTCCACCCCGGGCACTACCTGAACGGCGACATACAGCGCCAGGGTGTTGATGAGCCACCGGACAAAGAGCGTGCGCATCACGACGGGGCGCGGAGGTAGGTGTCCATCCAGTCGAGCACCGTGCCCCACCAGAGGCGCCGGTTCCGGGCCCGCGTGACGAAATGATCCTCATCGGGGAAGTAAAGGAACTTGCCCGGCAGCTTCCGGAGCTTGAGCGCCGTGAAGGCCTGCATCCCCTCCGAGATGTCCACCCGGAAGTCGTTCTGGCTGTGGACCACCAGCATTGGCGTCTGCCAGTTGCTGATGTAGTTGGCCGGCGACCACTTTTCCATCAGTGCGCGCGCGGCCGGTTGCTGCGGCGGGCCACCGAATTCCCAGAGCGGGAACCATTGCTCCTCCGTTGTGCCGGCCATGCTCAGGGGATTGAAGACGCCGTCGTGGGCCACGAATGCCTTGAAGCGATTGGTATGGCCCGCCATCCAGTAGACCATGTAGCCGCCGTAGGAGCCACCGGCCGCGCCGATGCGGGTGCTGTCGACGTACGGCAGCCGCCCGATCACGTCCAGCCCCTTCATCAGGTCATCGTACGGCAGACCGCCCCAGTTGCGCGAGATGCTGTTGGTGAATGCCTGCCCGTACCCCGTGGAACCATGGAAGTTGACCGCGGCGACCACGTAGCCCCGCGAGGCGAACAGCGCATAGTTCCACCGGCTGTGCCACTGGTCGAGCCAGGCGCCCTGCGGCCCGCCGTGGACGAGATAGATCACCGGATAGCGTCTGGTCAAATCGAACGCGGGTGGCTTGATCAACCAGCCGAATACCGAGTCCCGCTGCGCGCCGAGGAACCCGAACGACTCCGCCGGCTGCACATCGAGACTGTCGAATATCGCGTCGTTCACATGCGTGAGCTGGCGCGGATTCCTGCCCTCTGCCGTCGCGGTCCACACCTCGGCGGCGCGCGCGGCGGTCTGCTTGAGGTAGGTGATCACGTCGCCCCGGGCCGACAGCTGCAGGTTGGTGAGTGTTCCGCCATCGAGCAGCCTGGTGGTCTTGCCGCTGGGAACCTCCACCCGGTAGAAGCCGTGTCCGCCGCGCTCCTCGACCTCCGCGATGATCGCGCGTGAGTCAGGCAGCCAGCGATAGTCCTGGATGCTCAAGTCCCACTTGGGAGTCAGCGGCGTGCGCCGGCCGCTGGCCCGCTCGTACAGGACCAGTTGCTGGCGGTCGGCCTCGAAGCCGGGAGTGGCCATCGAGAGATAGGCGATCGACCGCCCATCGGGGGAGTACTGCGGCGAATGGTCGTTGCCACCGCTGGTCGTGATCGCCTGGCGGGCGGAGCCGTCCGGTCCCATGACGAACACGTCATTGTTGGTGCTGGTGGCCAGGCTGCTATCGGGGTTATAGACGATCGCCAGTTCGGTCCCGACCGGGGAGACGGCGACATCCCGTCCGCCAAGCGCCAGCGGCGGGATGTCCCGGTCGATCGGGGTGATGTCGGTGAACGCACCATCGGCGATGTTCACCCGGAAGACGTGGGAGCGCACGCCGAGTCGCCATTCATTCCAGTGGCGATAGAAGAGCGAGGTCCAGATCTTCGCCTGGGTGGGCCACGGCGCCCCGCGCCGGGCGGATTCCAGCGAGTCGCCCACCGTGACATCGGTCCAGAAGAAAAGGGTCTTGCCGTCCGGCGACCAGAGGAAATCGCTCATACCGTCCGGCACCTGGGTGATCCGGGTCGCCTCGCCGCCGCGGATCGGAAGCCGCCAGATCTGCGGCGTGCCGTCGCGCGTCGAGATGAATGCCAGGGTCCGTCCGTCGGCCGACCAGCGCGGGGCGCGGTCGTTGCCCGCCCCGCTCAGCGCCTGCCAGCTCTCGCCGGTGGCGACATCGGCCAGCCAGACCTTGGTGGTGGTCCGGTTGCTGTCGAGTGAGGGCGTGGCGATCGTGAACGCGACCAGCCCCCCGTCGGGCGCCAGCTGCGGGTCGCCCACGACGGGCGTGGTGATGTATCCCTCGATGGTGAGTGGCTTCTTGTCCTGGGCCGGGAGCGTGGTCGCCGCCACGCCGGTGAGGGCGAGCACAAAAAGAAAACGCATCAGGCGATGACTCCGCCGCCGAGCACCTGCTGATCGGCGGCATAGAGGACGCCGGACTGTCCCGGCGTGATGGCCCGGACCGGTGTGGCCAGGGCGAGGTCAACTCCATCCGGGCCGCTTCGGATCACGGTCGCCGGCACCGCACGCGAGCGATACCGGATCTGGGCGAAGCAGCTGTCGCCCTCCCGCAGTGGCGCCGCGAGCCAGTTCAGTTCATCCAGATGCAGCCGGTGGCCCAGCAGGTCGTCCGCCGAACCGACGACCACCTCGCGGGTCTCCGGCCGGATCGCGACGACGAACCGGGGCTCGGCGCTGCCGCCGGGAAGTCCCTTCCGCTGCCCGATCGTGTACCGGGCAAAACCCGTGTGTTGTCCGATCTGTACCCCCGAAATCGTGACGAGCGGGCCCGGTGCGAGCGCCGGTGCTTCGGCCGGGAGATGCTCCTCCAGCACCGAGACGTAGTCGTCGTTGGGGACGAAGCAGATCTCGACCGACTCCGGCTTGTCCGCGGTCGCGAGCCCCAGGCGTCGGGCCATGGCCCGGGTCTCCACCTTGGTCAGCTCCCCCACCGGCGTCAGCATCCGCGCGACGACCGACCGGTCGATGCCCCACAGGAAGTAACTCTGATCCTTGGCCGGGTCGCTGCCGCGGTAGAGCCTGCCCTCTCGCGCGGTAGCATAGTGCCCCGTGGCGATCGCATCGCAGCCCATCGACTCGGCATGCGACAGCAGGTCGCGAAACTTGGTGAACGAGTTGCAGCGGACGCAGGGGATCGGGGTGCGGCCACGGCTGTACTCCGACACGAAATTGCCGATCACATCCCGGCTGAACCGGTCCTCCAGGTTCAGCACGTAATGTGGGATCCCAAGCTTGTGAGCGACATCGCGGGCGTCGTTGATGGAATCGAGGGAGCAGCAGGGACGATCGGGCACGCTGTCGCCGTAACAGAACAGCTTCATCGTGGCGCCGATGACATCGAAGCCCTGATCCACCAGCACGGCGGCTGCGACGGAGCTGTCCACCCCGCCACTCATAGCCACCAGCACCCGGCGCCGGGGCAACTCAGGCATGCAGCGCCCCCGTCGGGTGGCGCAGCCGAGTGACGATCGCGGGGATCACGCTGGCGGCGCGCAAGATGTCGGCGGAGGTGGTCTCGCGGCCGAGGCTCAGGCGGAGCGCGCTGCGGGCGAGGTCGGGTGGAATGCCCATTGCCAGGAGCACGTGCGATGGTTCGATGGCTCCCGTGGCGCACGCCGAGCCGCCCGATGCGGCGATCCCGTCGAGGTCGAGGTGCATGAGCAGGGTTCCCGTCTCCGCGCCGGGTACCAGGATGTTGAGCACATGAGGTGAGTGCGCCGTCTGCCCACCGACGATCACCAGGTCGGGAATGGCGGCGCTGAGGCGAGCCCGGAGCTCGCTGAGCAGGCCGCCCAGCCGACGCGCTTCCTCGGTCGCGTGCGCGGCGGCGAGCATGGCGGCCCGGCCTAGACCGACGGCGCCGGCGATGTTCTCGGTACCCGGTCGGAGCCCGCGCTGCTGACTCCCGCCATGGACCAGCGGGGCGAGCCGCGCATGATCCCGCACGATGAGCGCCCCGATCCCCTTGGGGGCGCCAATCTTGTGGCCGGACAGCGTCGCAAGGCCGATCGGGTGATCGCGCAGCGTCAGCGGCACCTTGCCAAACGCCTGCACCAGGTCGGTGTGGAATGGAACGCGAGCGGCATCGGCGCGACGGGCGATCTCGGCGATCGGCTGGATGACGCCGGTCTCGTTATTCACCCACATTACGGAGAGCACCGCCGGGCGCTCTCCCAGGCTGCGATCCAGCGCCGCCATGTCGACGATGCCATCGCCGGTCACCGGGATGACCTGTTCGGTACCGCCCAGGTGGGCGACTTCATGGGCCGCAGCGAGGACCGCTTTGTGCTCGGTGGCGGCGACGGCGACCAGCATGCGCTCGCCACGATCGCGCGCGGCCAGAGCGCTTCCGAGAATGGCGAGGTTGTTGGCTTCGGTACCACCGGAGGTGAACACCACATGGCCCGGCTCGACCCCCAGGGCCGTCGCGACCTCCCGGCGGGCGCCTTCCAGTGCGGCATGGGCGGCCCGGCCGAACCGGTGGCCGCTGGACGGATTGCCAAACAACTCCCCACCCAGCAGCGGGAGCATGGCCTCCAGTACCTCCGGACGGACCGGGGTCGTGGCGGCGTGGTCGAGGTAGACAGGGGCGAAAGTCACCCCCAAAGATACCCTATCCCCTCCGGCCGGGAATCCGCCGCCGCCGGCTACATGCTCTTGACCCCGAGGCTCATGACATCGTCCACCTGGACCGTCTCCTCGGTGTAAAACGGCTCGCCATACCGGGTGCGGATCAGCGACCCGTAGTGCGCGTTCTGCGCCTCGACGAGTGAGTAGAGATCCTGGCCAGTGGGGAAGATCTCGCCAGCGCTGTCGGCCCCATCGAACTGGCTGGCATAGCAGCGGATGGCCTGCATCTTCCGTTCAAATTGCGGGCTGATATCCACCACGAACGTCGGCTTGACCGGATCTTCCCGGTAGGCAAGGGCATAGAGGATCTTGTGGGGCCGGTGGGGAGCTCCCGTCGCATCGTAGCGCGCCAAGCCGGCCAGAAAGCAGGCGTCCCGCCCCAGCTCGGAGGCAATCCGGTGATCGGGGTGGCGCCCAACGGGGAAGGGGAGAATCACAACCCGCGGCGCGAAGTACCGTATCTGCTCCACGACAATGCGCCGGCTGGCGTCGGAGTTCTGGATTCCGGCATCTGGCAGCCCGGCATTCCGCCGTTCTGTCACCCCAAGGACGATCGCCGCTCGATCCGCCTCGGAGCCACGCAGCTCGGCCGAGCCGCGGGTGCCCATCTCGCCAGCGGTCAGATCGAGGATGCCGGTGCGGTGTCCCTGATCCCGGGCGCGCAGCAAAGTGCCGCCGCAGGTGAGTTCGATGTCGTCGCGGTGCGCCGCTATGGCGAGGATGTCGACTGGCATGGGGCGGGGAGGGAGAAAGTGGAATGGGCGAACCGGAAACAGGGAACGGGGAGAATCTACACGACTGTTCGTCTCCCCGATCCCTGTCCCCGGCGACGCGTCGCTAGTTGCGTCCCCGCCACCACCGTCGCCCCAGCCAGACGGCGCCGAAGAGCAGTGCGCCGAGCGGCACGATGACGCCGGAGGAGGCGATGGCCCCGGCGATAAAGTTCACGAAATTGCGCCAGGCCTGGCGGAAGGCGTCGCCGATTACGCCGCCGCTGCCGACGTCGCCGACGATCGGCGCCTTTTCATGCACCGTGACCGTGAGGGAGCTGGTGCTCACATGTGCGCGGAGGTAGCGCAGTCGGCCTTCCATTCGCTCGATCTCTTCCCGCACCCGGGCCAGTTCGCGCTCGATCTCCAGCACATCCGACAGTTTGCCGGTGCGGGTGGCGAGCAGTTCAATCAGGCGGGACTCCAGCCGGCGCGAGTTGGCCACCCGGGCCGTCATGTCGGTGAACTCCTCCCCCACATCCTGAGCCGAGACGTTGACGTACTCCACCTTGCCCAGCGGCGTCAGGCCCGCCACAAGTGCGTCGAAGCGGTCGGCGGGAACCTTGAGCTCGATCGTCGCCGAGCGCACCTGGTTGTCGCCGGACTGGATCTGACTGTTGGCGACATAGCCGCCCACCCGGTCCGCGAGGGCACGCACCTGGGCGACGGCAATCCACAGCGAGTCGATCTGAACGCTCGCGTTGCCGGTCCGGATGATCATCGCAGGGGCGGTCGCAGGGTCACGGGAAGAGTTGGGGAGCGGATTCTGGGCTGGCCCTCCCTCGGCGTTGGCGAACTCGGCCGTGGCGATCCCGCCAGAGACCATAGCGCGCCCCTCGGTCATGGGCGGCGCGGCAGCGACCTCATCCTTGGCGAGTTGCTGTGATTCTGGAAGGCGGTATTCCTGCCCGCAGGCTAGCAGCAGTACGAGGGCGCCGAGCGCGGCGCGGCGGGGCATGTCCGACATGAGGTGGCTGTCCGGGTTGAGGGTGCGCAGGGATGCGCCGGGCGGGGGATGTTGCACACCCCTACTCGTGCCGCAACGCCTCGACCGGATCCATCCGGGCGGCGCGGTTGGCCGGGATCAGCCCGAAGGTCAGGCCGATCATGACGCTGACCAGGGTCGCCACCACGGCACTCCAGAGCGGGACGCCGGAATGCAGGTCGAGCACGACCTTGAGAATCTGCCCGACGCCGAGCCCCACCAGGATGCCGATCAGGCCACCGAGGAGCGTGAGGGTCGCGGCCTCGACCAGGAACTGCCAGAGGATCTCCCGACTGGTGGCGCCCACGGCCTTCCTCAGGCCGATCTCCCGGGTCCGGTCCGTTACCGAGACCATCATGATGGCCATGACCCCGATGCCCCCAACCAGCAGCGCGACACTGGAGAGCGCCACCATGACGGCAAAGAACGCCGTGGTCAGGCTGCTGATCGTGTCGAGGATCTGGTCCTGGGTGATGACGTCAAAGGTGTTCGGCACGCCCGGCCTGAGGCGGCGCTCCTGTCGCAGGGCAGCGATGGCCAGGTCCGTGGCGTCGGGGACCGCGACGGTGGGCCAGGCCTTCACGGAGAGGAAGAGACCGTTGGTCTCGTCGTAGCGGAAGTTGTACTTGGCGGTCCGGAATGGAATGACGGCGCCGATCTGCTGTCCCGGCGGTTCGAAGATGTTATCCGGACGCCGATAGATCCCGACCACCGTCAGGGCTACGCCGCCGATCCGGATGCGCTTCCCCATTGGATCGATCCGGCCGAACAGCCGGTTCGCCGACTCCTCCTCCAGCACCACGACCGGCTCACCGGTCAGCTCCGAGTGGGCGAAGAATCGCCCCCGGAGCAGCGTGCCGCCCAGGATCTCCATGTAGTGCTCGTCGGCGCCGTAGACCGAGAGCGTCTGGGTCGAGGTGCCCTGGTACTCCATCCGCTCGAACAGCTGGACCCAGATCCCGGCATACTTGATCTCCGGTACGCGACGGATGGCCGCCGCATCACTTTCCCGCAGTACCGGTCGGATCCGGACTTCGTAGGGCAGGGCGTCGGGATTGAGCGGGGTCTGGGAGAAGAACCGCATGACGTAGAACGCGGTCGGCCCGGCGGTGCTCATCGCGTTGAAGATCTGCGCCCTGATGCCCTCCACGATCGACGCCATGGCCATCACGGTGGAGACACCGATGACGACGCCCAGAATCGTGAGGGCGGAGCGGAGCTTGTTGACGCGCAGGGAGTCCAGCGCGACAACGACGCCTTCGTCAATATTGCGGAGCATCATTCTGACCGGAGCGCGGTGATCGGGTCCAGCCGGGCGGCACGGGTCGCTGGGTAGACCCCGAAGAGGATGCCGGTTCCGGCCCCGAGTGCGAGTGCCAGCCCGATCGACCACGAAGTCACCCTGGCCGGCAGCGGGGTGAACTCGGCCACCGCCACGCTGAGGAGCCAGCCCCCCGCAACCCCGGCGATCCCGCCCAGGGTGGAAAGCACGATGGCCTCCACCAGAAACTGACGGCGGATGTCGAGCCGGGTCGCCCCGAGCGACTTCCGGATGCCAATCTCCCGGGTGCGTTCATTCACCGACATGAGCATGATGTTCATGATGACGATCCCGCCCACCACGATGCCGATGCACACCACCGCAGGCACCACGGTGAACAGCACCTTGGTGAGGCTCTGCCAGAAGGCCACCAGCGCGTCGGCCTTGTCCACGGAGAAATCGTTGGCCTCGCCGGGCCGGAGCCGGTGCGACAGGCGCATCGCCTCCTCCGCCCGGTTCATCGCCCCCGCGATGTCGCCCTCGTCGGGCATCTTCACCGACACGGTGGTGGTCTTCCGCCGGCCGTACAGGGTCTCGAAGGTCGTGATCGGAAGCAGGGCAAAGCCGTCGAACGACTGGCCCAGGACCCGGCCCTTCTTGGCCGTCACGGCCTTGATCGTCATCTCCCGCCCTGCGATCCGGATCCTCCGTCCGATGGCCTGCTCCGGGCTGCCGAAGAGCTTGTCCGCCACATCAAAGCCGACCACCGCGACGAGGCGACGTTCCCGAACGTCGGGGTCCGCGAGCGGTGTTCCCGCCGCGAAGCGGTAGTCCTGGACCGTCTGGTACGGCGGGGTGACACCGAAGATGAGCACGTCGCCCACGGTGCGGTTCCGGTAGGACACATCGCTCGTCGGGGTGGGCCAGCCGGACTGAATGGAGACGGCCATCGCGTCGGGAATCGCCCGCCGCACAACCTCGGCGTCCTCGCGGGAGATCAGCGGCCGCTTGGCGATCTGGCGGATCTCGTCGTTGCTCAGCAGGCCGAGCGCGATCGGGGTCCGCCGGACCTGGAAGGCGTTGGTCCCGATGACGGCTCCCGTGACATTCTCCTTCACGTAGGCATTCATCCCCTGGATCACCGCGACCACGGTGACCAGGAAACCGACCGACACGATAATGCCGAGGAGGGTAAAGAACGAACGGAGCTTGGCGGTGAGAATGGATTGGAGGGCGAGGCGGAAGGCTTCGGCGAGGGGCATGCGAGGAATCTAGCCCGGGCGGGAAGCTGGGACGAAGTGGGCGATGAACGCGAGGCGGTGGGCCAGAGAAGCCGGAGATGGACGACAGGAATGTGCCCAGTCCCCGAGCGCCTCGCGCCTATCAGCGATCGCCAATCGCCTGCTATTCGTACCGCAACGCCTCCACCGGATCCAGCTTGCTCGCCTTGTTGGCGGGATAGAGGCCGAAGCAGATGCCGGTAATCGTCGACGCGACGAGCGCGACGACCACCGACCAGAGCGGGACCTCGGCGGGAATCGGGGTGAACTTGTTGACGCCGAGGGCGATCAGGCCGCCGAGAATCATGCCGGCGATGCCGCCCACGAGCGTCAGGGTCGCGGCTTCGACCAGGAACTGGAACATGATTTCGCGACGGGTGGCCCCCAGCGCCTTGCGGACCCCGATCTCGCGGGTGCGCTCGGTGACGGAGATCATCATGATGGCCACGACCCCGACGCCGCCGACCATCAGTCCGACGCTGGAGAGCGCCAGCATCACCACGAAGAAGCCGCTGGTGACGCTATTGAAGCTGTCCAGCAGCTTGTCCTGACTCACCAGCGAGAAGTTGTTTTCCTGCGCCGGCTTCAGCCCGCGGTAGGCCCGCAGGGCGGCGGTCACCCGGTCCTGTGCGTCTGCTACAGTGAGTTCGGGCTCGGGGATCACGGCGAACATCATCCAGCCCTTCCAGTAGTCCGCCACCTTGGTGAAGGTGGAATGCGGGATGACCACCATCGGCGACTCCGAGTCGCCAAACAGGCTTTTGGGTTCGGTGTAGAGGCCGACGACTTCGAACCACTCGCCCGAGACCTTGATCCGCTTGCCGATGGGATCCAGTCCGGGATAGAGCTGCTCCGCCAGTCGATCGTTGATGACGGCCACCCGGGAGTTCGCGGCGAACTCCAGTTGCGTGTAGTTGCGCCCCGCCGCGATGATGCCGCCCTGGGTGAGGATCCAGTCGGGACTGAATCCCTGGATCTGCACCGAACTGAGGTTGACATCGCCGGCCGCCACCGGCCCGCTCGCATCTTCCCGCCAGGTCACACTGCGCAGCCCGGGCACCTGCTGCAGCATCTGGGCTTCCGTGACGGTCAGGCTCGGATTGCGTCGCCACGGCGACAGCTCATCCGAGCCGTCGCTGACATGGATCCCGGCCTGGAAGTACTTGAAGACGAAGAAGGTCTTGGGACCGAGCGTCTCGATCTGGGCGGTCACGCTGCGGTTGACCCCGGTGATCGCCGCCGCCATGGCGATCACGACCATCACACCAATCGCGACGCCCAGAATGGTCAGTGCAGCGCGCACCTTGTTGGCGCGGAGCGAGTCCAGCGCGATACCGACACCTTCAAATACCCGGCCGAAGGACATGAGGACCTACTCCGCCCTGAGGGCAGTGATCGGATCGAGCCGGGAGGCCCGGCTCGCAGGATAGACACCGGCCACGATGCCGACGATCATCCCCAGGGCGACGCCGACGCCGATGGACCAGGGTGCGACGGCGGCCGGGAGCGGCGTGAGCGCGCGGACCAGGTACGCCAGGGCGATCCCGGTGCCGACGCCGAACATCGCGCCGACGGTGGAGAGCGTGGCGCTCTCGATGACAAATTGCGCCATGATGTCGCGCCGCTTGGCGCCGAGCGCCTTGCGGATGCCGATTTCGCGGGTGCGCTCCGCCACGGCCATCAGCATGATGTTCATGATGACGATGCCGCCGACGACCAGCGAGATCGCCACCAGGCCGGGCAGGGCGGTGAACAGCACCTTGGAGATCTTGGTCCACCCCTCCAGCGCGCCGGAGGCGTTCTGCAGGTCGAAGTTGTTTTCCACTCCCGGCTTGAGGCCGCGCCGGCTGCGCATCAGCGCCTCGGTCTCGCCCATGGCGGTCAGCATCAGGGTGGGATTGGCCGCCTTGATCTGCAGTTCGTCCAGCACGTTCAGCGGGCAGATATACCGGCGGGCCGGCGCGCGGAACGGCATCACCGCGAACTTGTCGAGGGAAAAGCCGAACAGCGTTCCGCGCTTGGCGGCCACGCCGATGACGCGGTAGGGCAGACCGGCAATCGTGACCACCTTGCCGAGCGGCTCCCGCCCCTCGAACAGCTTCTCCCCGATCTCGCTGCCGACGACCAGCACCGGCACGCCGGCCCGCACCTCCTGCGGCGTGAAGATGCGGCCGCTGGCGATGTCGACATTCTTGATCTGGAAATAGCTGGGCTCCGTCCCCATCAGCTCGATGTCCTTGACCTGCTTGCCGTTGTAACTCAGGGTCATGCGGTCGGAGCAGAACTTGGCCGTCAGCGCCGGGGTCTGCAGCCGCTCGGTGACGAAGTCGGCGTCGTCGTAGCTGATGCGGGGCCGTCGCTGCCAGGCCCGCCAGGTTTCTTCCGTGACATCACCGGTGTTGATGCCGGGCTGCCGCCGCAGGGTGAAGGTGTTCAGTCCGATCAGCCGGTTGGCGAACTGGTCCTCCATGTACACGTTCATGCCCTGGACGATCGACACGACCGCAATCAGGAACGTCACCCCGATCAGCACCCCGATCAGGGAGAAGAAGCTCTTGAGCTTCTGCGCCACGATCGTGCGGAGCGCCATCCGCACCGCCTCGAAGAGTGGCATCTTACGCCGCCACCCGGGTGTTCGGCGTGTCGCTATGCAGCAGTCCGTCACGCAGCACCACGACGCGCTCGGCATGCTCCGCGATCGACGGCTCGTGGGTGACCACGACGATCGTCTGGCCCTGCGCGTGCAGCTCGGCGAAGACCTTCATGATCTCCTCGCTCGTGGTGCTGTCGAGGTTGCCGGTCGGCTCGTCGGCCAGGAGCAGCGCCGGCTCGTTGACCAGCGCGCGGGCAATCGCCACCCGCTGCCGCTGGCCGCCGGAGAGCTCGTTCGGCTTGTGGGTCATCCGCTGCTCCAGGCCCACCCGGGTCAGCGCCCGCACCGCCCGCTCGCGCCGCTCACGGGCGGAAACTCCGGCATAGACCAGCGGCAGTTCCACGTTGTGGAGCGCCGTGGCGCGGGGCAGCAGGTTGAAGGTCTGGAACACGAAGCCGATCTCCTTGTTCCGCACCCGCGCCAGCGCGTCGTCCGACAGCCGCGAGACTTCCTGCCCGCTCAGCCAGTAGTTGCCGCCAGTCGGCGTATCGAGACAGCCGATCAGGTTCATCAGGGTCGACTTGCCCGAGCCGCTCGGCCCCATGATCGCCACGTACTCGTTGCGGCGGATCGTCAGGGTGAGCCCCCGCAGCGCCAGCACCCGCTCGGTGCCCATCACGTACTCGCGGGCCAGTGCCTCGACATGGATGATGCGGTCACTCATGGCTTCTTGCCCTTGGCCGAATCGGTGACCGCGGCCTTGACCTTGGTGCTGTCCTTGAGATCCCGGATGGCCTGGTAGGTGCCGGCCACAATCGTTTCGCCCGCCTTGACCCCCTCGACGACCTCGAAATACTCGTCGCCCGCAATGCCGACCTTGACGGGCCGGAAGTTGGCGATCCCGTTGGTCACCACGAACACACCCTCGGTTTCCTTCTTCTTGCGTGAGGCGCTGTCGCCCGCTGCGGCCGGGGTCGTTTCGTTCGGCAGCTTCTCGTGCTCCCGCACCGTGAGGGCGATGATCGGGACCGCCAGCGTTCCGCGGCGGATGTCGGTCACGATGCGCGCGGTGGCGGAGAGATCCGGCCGGATATCCTGCGGTGGATTGGTGAGCGTGATCTCGACGCCAAAGTCCACCGCGCGGTCGCTCGAGCCTGACGCGGTCGAGGTCGCCGTGAGCTGCGCGCTGTTGCTGATCTTGGTGACCGTGCCGATGAAGGTCGAATCGGGGAACGCATCGATCGAGACTTCGACCGAGTCGCCCTGGGCCAGCCGGACGACATCGGTTTCATCGACCTGCACCTTGGCGAGAATCACCGAGAGGTCGGCGATGGTCATCAGCAACCCGACGTCGCGGGAAAAGGTGCCGGGCACGGCGACTTCCCCCTCTTCGATCGCGAGCCGGGTGATGCGGCCGGAGATCGGGGCGACGATGCGGGTCTTGCGGAGGTTGTCTTCCGACTCCAGCAGCCCGGCGCGAGCCTGGTCGACCGAGGCCTGGCTGGCATCCAGATTGGCCCTGGCGACATCGTACCCGGTCACGGCCTGCTCCACCGACTCCTGGGTAATCAGACTGGTGTTGGTCTTCTGCAGCTCGAGGGCGCGGTCCCGTGCACGGCGCGCCTGGTCGAGGTTCGCCCGCGCACGGAGCAGGTCGCTCTGGGCCGAGGCCAGGAAGCCCTTGGAGCGGCTCACCGCGGCCTGGTAGATCGCGGCGTCGATCTGGAGGAGGAAGTCGCCCTTGCGGACGAAGTCGCCTTCCTTGACGCCGAGCTTGGTGATGCGGCCCTGGATGTCGGACAGGACGTCGACCTTGGTATCCGGCTCGATCTTGCCGCTGGCCGTCACCACCGCCACGAGGTCGCGCGTGCCGACCTGCTCCAGCCGGACCTCAACCGCCTTGTTCTTGCTCTTGGCCGCACCGAGCGCGGCCACGGCGCCCACGACGGCCACCAGCAGTCCGGCGATCAAACCCAGCTTCATGCGACGGGACATGGTCTCTTCCTCTGTTGTCTATTGACGGAGCGGGCGACCGACGGCTGCCTCGAGGGCGGCCAGGGTCTTGTGGTAATCGTAGATGGCGTTCACATAGTCCCCCTCGGCGCGCTGCACCGAGTTCTGGGCGTCGGAGACTTCCAGCGCGGTGCCGCTGCCCAGCCGGTACCGGTCCTGTGCCAGCCGGAGCTGATCCCGCGCCGCCTCCCGGCTCTGCGCCTGGACCGCGATCGCCCGGAAGGCGGTGCTGAGCCCGAGGTAGCGGCCATGCACGTCGCTCTCGACCTGCAGCGCCTGGGCGCGCACCGTCTCGTCGGCATCCCGGGCCTGCTCGCGGGCCTGCTGCAGCCGGAGCGAACGGCCGAAGCCGGTGAAGATCGGCAGCGAGATCTGCAGGCTGGCGTTGAATGGCTGCTTGGTGAAATTGAAGGGGAAGTTGTTGTTGCTGTTCTGAATCGCGCGCCGGGCCGGGGGTGTGAGGGCGGTACCGGTCGGATCGAGGCCCGCGCCGGCATAGCAGTTGGCTGTGCCGATCGGCGTCAGGCCGGCGCCGGTCCGGATCGAATCCTGCGAGACACACGAATTGGCCGAACCGATTGCCCCGGCCAGGCCCTGGCTCAGCAGGAGGCCGCCGTCGGTCTGCTGCTGGGTGAAGGCGCTCCACCCCGCCCGCATCGACAGGCTGGGGAGGAACGCCGTCTTCGCCGAGGTGACGCCGACATCGGCCTGGTGACGCCGGGCTTCCAGCGCTCGGATGGCGGGGTTCTGGTCCTTGGCCTGCGTGAGGAGCGCGTCGAGGTCGAAGTGCGGCTCCTGCACCGGGAACGAATCGCTGAGCCCGATCTGCTCGAGCGCGAGCGGCGGGGTGATCCCGATGCGGCGAAACAGCTCCAGCTTCGCTTCGGCCTCGGCCTGGACCGCGCGCAGCAGCGCGACATCCGACTGGGCCTTCTGCACCTCGGCCTGACGCACTTCGATCAGCGTCCCCTGGCCGACCCGGTACTTCGCGCTGGCGAGGTCGAGGAAGTTCTGGTTGCGCTCCACCTGCTGCTTCGCCACCGCGACCTGCGCGGTCGCTTGGAGTACGCTCAGGTACTGCTGGGTGACGCTGAAGCGGAGGCCGCTTTCCTCGTTGGCGATATCCTCCTCGACAGCCCGCTGGTTGGCCTTCTGCTCCCGCGGCGCCACGAGCCGACCGCCGTCAATCTGCCAGGAAATCCCCGCACTGTAGTTTGAGCCGACCACCGCCGAGGTCTGGCGGATGAACCCTGAGCCGAAATTGGCCGACCCGGCGCCGGTATAGTCCGCGCCGGCGGACACCGAAGCGCCCGGGAGCAGCTGGCCGTACGCGTTCCGCAGCTGCATCCGGGCGGTCGCGGTGTTGTTCAGCCGCTGCTGATAGAGCGGATTGTGATTGTGGGCCTGCTGCAGAGCCTCGCTGAGACTGAGCGTGGCGGCCGGCGGAGCGACCACCGGTGCCTGTGCCATGATGGATGCTGGCACGAGCAGGGCGGAGACGATGAGGCAGCAGCGTCGCATCGAACGATCCTGTGGTTGAGTAAGGGAGTACGGCCGAAGTCGCGTACGGAGGGGGGTCCTGGTGAGTTTCAGGATGGGACGGGTTAGTAGGGCTGGCGTCTCCGCCTGCCGAAGAACGGGAGTCGCCATCGGTTGGACTGCAGGAGTCCGTGCCGGGGAAACTCAGTCCCGTTGACGCACGGCCTCGATACCAGGGCCGGGCAGGAAGATGCGCAGCAGCTCGCCGCGGCTGCCCAGCTGGATCTCCGCCACGACGCCTCCGGTCAACCGGATGGTGCTGCCGTCGGCGGAGGTAGAACGGGAGGCGGTAAACGCGACCCGCCGGGCATCCGGCAGCAGGACGGCCGTGAGGGCGCGTCCCGCCGCGGTGGCGAGGACCGCGGCCTGCATATAAGGAGAGAAGACGCTGTCGGCGAGAATGATGACCGCGGCACCACCGGGCAGTTCCGTTGCCTGCTCGGCACCGCGAGCGACGCGACGTACCGTCAGCCGATTGCGCTTCTGTACCGCGTAGGTCTGTCCACCTCCCGCCGGTCCGCGGGTCTCCAGTTGGAAGGCAAATTCTTCACCACTCACGCGGTCGAGGCTGGCAGTGAATTCCGGCACCGGGCGACTGCCAGTGAACACCACATGGGAGCTGATCGTGATGCCGTTCGCGGTGGTGGTAACGCTGAACGATTCCGTGCCCGCCTCCCGGTCGTGGATCCGCACGAGCAGCGTGCCGGCGTCGGTCGTCTGGGCGGCGATCGGACTGGTCGAGAACGCTGCGCCAAGCAGCGTAACTGTGAGGCAGACGGGCCTGAGCGATGGGGTGAACATACGGCCCGAATATAGTCGTTTTGCCGGGCCGCTCCGCCCCGCGCTAACTTGCAAACCATGAACACACCGAGCGTCAGCCTCCCACGAGGTGCGATGTGGCTGGTGGTGGCCACGACGGCCGTGGGGGCGGAGTGGCTGCGTCAACCGGCGCCGCAGTGGGGATACCTCGCGGTCGGGCTGACCCTCGTCGCCCTGCTGCTCGCGCGACGCGCGGGACCGGATGGTGGCTGGCGCGGCTGGCTGGTTGTGCTGGCCACCGGCGCGGTCGCCGGCGCGATCGTGCTGGGCCAGTCGCGAATGGCGCGGGTCGCAGCCGGCTGGCCGGTGGAACGGGAGCGTCGGGTGACGGAGGTCTACCGCCGCCTCAGTCGGGAACTCCACGCGACGCTGCAGCAGATCGATGACGTCGCCCGCGCCGCGGTCCCGCTAGCCGACGCCGACCGGACGCGCGCCTTTGCCGAGCTCGACCAGGCGTTGCCAAGAGGCGGGGCGGAGGTTGCAGTCGCCATTCTCGATCCGACCGGTGTGCCGTGGGCCTGGGCCGGCCGCCAGCGACTGGTGCCGGAGCCCGAGGGCGATTCGCTCGCCGCGCGGTTCACCCGATTCTACGCCATACTGGAAAGCCGGCGGCACGCCGCTTCGGGCCGCGTGGTGGTGGCTACGGTGCTGGTGTGGGCCGATTCTGCCGTGCCCCGTCCCGACCGGAGTCTCGCGGCGCGGTTCGGGGCCGAAGCCGGGGTGCAGGTGCAGGTCTTTCCCCCGGGCGGTGCGCCACCCGGTGCGGATGTGTTCGACTACTCCGAGCCGACCACCGCCGGCGACCGTCTGCTGTTCAGCCTCCTCCCCATTGCGCCGGAAGAAGCCGCGGTGCAGGCGGAGACCGATGACGCGGTGGCCGCCGGTGTCGCCCTCGCGCTGGTTCTCCTGCTTGCCGTCGGGTTGCTGACGGGACAGGCGCCAGCGGAGCGGTTTCTGGTCCTGGCAACCCTGCTCTGGGCGGTGCTGCGCTCACCCCTCGGCGCTGCCGCCGGATTTGAGGACCTGTTCTCCGCCGGGACGTTTCTCCGTGGGTCGTTCCGTCCCTTCTCCAGTTCCGCCGGTCACCTGCTGGTGAGCGGCGGTGTGCTGCTCGTGCTCGCCGTCTGGCTGTGGGGACGACGGGGAGCGCTGCCGCGCTGGTGCGCCGCGCTCGGAGGTCTCCTCCTGGTTGGCACCCCCTACTTCATCAGCGATCTCGGTCGCGGGATCACGCCGCCCCTGACGGGAGTGCCGCCCGGGCTCTGGGTTACATGGCAGGTGAGTCTGACGGTGATCACCGCCGCCATCGTGCTCCTCGCAGGGACGCTGGTTTGGCGCGCCCTGCCGGTCTCCGGAGGCACCGGCTGGATCGGAGCGGGCGTGGCGTGCGGTATCGCGGCCGCCGCCGTGGGGCTGCTGCTGTGGGAGCCGCGCGCCGGTTGGCCCGCGTGGTATCCGCTGCTCTGGTTTCCCGCGCTGCTCCTTGTTGCCCGGCCCGGTCCGCGGTGGGCGGTCGTGCTGGGGACTTCCCTCGTCGCGGGGGCGGCGGCGGCGCTGGTGACATGGGGTGCGGAGCTGGATGGCCGGGTCATCGCGGCGCAACGCGATCTCGCGCGCCTGGGCGACATCGAGGATCCGCTCGCGACGCCGCTGCTGGAGCGGCTCGGCGAGGACGCGACGCGGGGTGCCGAACCTACCGCCGCCTCCACGCTGTACCTGTTGTGGCGCGCCTCGGATCTGGGGGGACAGGAGTTCCCCGTGCGCCTCGCGCTCTGGAACCGGGACGGCGGACGCCTGGATGAGCTGGCGCTCGATTCGCTCGACGTGCCCGCCCCCTTGCTGGCCGCGCTCGTGACCAGCCTCGACACGACCCGGAACCGTGTGGTTGTCTCGCTGATGCGCGTGCCTGGCCGGCACTACGTCCTGCTGCAGCGCCTGCCGAGCGGGCGGATCATGACCGTGGTGGCGGGGCCGCGCTCCCGCCTGCTCGCACCGGCCCGCCTCTCCCGCCTGCTCCGCCCGCCCGCGAGTGGGCCGCCGCTGTACGAGATGTCGCTCTCGCCGCCGTTCGAGCCCGGCAGCCGGCGCGAGGGGACCACCACCTGGGTTCGCGACGGGACCCGGCTCAGGATCGAGCGCCAGCTGATGCTGCCGGGCGGTGCCCGGCACGTCCATGTCGTGGTGCAGCAGGGCACGTTCTTCCTGCTGCTGGTGCGGGGCGCCCTGCTCACGGCCCTGGATCTGGTCGTCCTGGCGCTTCTCTGGTGGGTGACGGCGCTGCATCCCGGGTCGCTGCGCAGATCGGTCGAGGTCCGGAGGAAGGCGCGCTCGTTCCAGCTGCGGCTGGCGGTCACGCTCGCGGCCTTCTTCATCGTGCCCGCCACCGGCTTCACCCTCTGGGGACTCGGCCGGCTCAACGATGAGGTCGATCGCACCCGCGATCTCCTGATCTCGACCGCGCTGCGCGATGCGGTGCTGACGGCGGGCGGGCTGCTGCAGGAACCGGGGGATTATCTCGCCGAGGGGCTGGGTGGGCTCTCCAATCGGCTCGAGGCGGACCTGCTGCTCTACAGCGGGGGGCGCCT
>Ga0163151_10000188_pt1 | contig 109867 bp, 80 predicted proteins | sample OliLakLV19MP5IB2_FD_145596 | JGI IMG/M metagenome (GOLD analysis project Ga0163151, IMG submission 145596) | Freshwater microbial mat bacterial communities from Lake Vanda, McMurdo Dry Valleys, Antarctica - Oligotrophic Lake LV.19.MP5.IB-2 | ecosystem: Environmental > Aquatic > Freshwater >...
CTATTATGCTGGGTCTGGGGTGCCATTTTATACAGGAACTGCAAATACAGGTAATAAAATAAATTATAATAACTATTATAACGCCAATACAAGTGGTAACTTAGTTTATAACGGTGGTACTTGGAATGCATCAAACTTCCTGACTTCGGCTCGTGGGGGTGATACTTCTTATAACTATAATCCAGTTTTTGCATCAAGATTGCCAATGCCTGGCGATTTGCATTTAACCAGTGCTTGTGCACAAAGAGGAGTTGATTTAACACTTGATGTTCCCAATGATATTGATGGACAAATACGCAATACGCCGCCGCAAATTGGTTCAGACGAAAATGCTTCTGGCTCATTAGATATGGCAATTGATGCTTTATTATCGCCTTCTTTCCCGGTTGACTCTGGTTTACAAAATGTAGTAGTACGTGTAAGAAACAATGGTTCAACCACCATTACTTCATTTGATTTAGGATTTAAATTGAATAATTTAGCTCCTGTTTCTCAAGCTTGGTTTGGAAGTTTAAGTCCGTGCGATACCGTTACCTTAACATTTACCGGCTTGCAACAAGTAAACATCCCTTTTAATGTTACCAATATCTTAAAAGTATTTACCAGCTCGCCTAATGCAGGTACAGATGTAAATCCTTCTAACGATACCTTAACTGCAACTGTTTCTACGCCATTAAATGGTGCTTATATCATTGGTGCAACTGCTCCTTCAGATTATCCTTCATTTACGGCTGCCGTTGCTGCTTTGCAACTTCGTGGTGTAGGTGGTCCAGTAGTGTTTAACGTAAGAACAGGATCGTATGCAGAAAGCTTTAATTTGCCTGCTACTACGGGTGCTAGTTTAACTAATACCATTACCTTTAAATCAATGGCAAACCATGTCGACTCTGTTGTTATTGTTCCTTCTACAAGTGATGCTTATATTGTTCGTTTGGAGGGTGCAAACAATACCAAGTTTAGTAAAATTACTTTTAGAAGCCTTTCTGCCACCAGTGTTCAAAATGGTATAGTGCTTGCAGGTGCTATTAACAACGATACCATTGTAGACTGTAAAATAGACATGGCCATCCAAACTTCTTATGGTAACTACATGGTTTATGGTACAGGTTTAGGTAATACGTTCGATGGATTTGTGTTGAAAAATAATACCATGACTGGTTCTTATTATGGAATTTACTTTTTCGGTCAAAGTAATTCTTATTTTGGTAGATTTAGAAACTTAGTTATTGATGGAAATAGCATAACCAATACCTATGTTTATAGTATTTATACCTACTATTCTAGTAACTTTATTTTCAACAAAAATGTAATTGCACCAAGTTCTATTTACTCAGGAAATATCAACTATTTCATGTATTGCGATTCAATTAACATTACCAACAATACCTGGAACTTTACAAATAATTGCACCATGTATTTGGGTTATTATTCATATAACAGTGTAGGAAGAAGAGGATTAGTTGCCAATAATGTAATTACAGGTAGTGGAAGCATGACATCTGCTACCATTTATTTAGGTTACTTCGATCAATACCTAGATATTATGCATAACTCCTTTAGCGTGCCTTCATCAAATTATTGTGCTTATGTTTATAATACAGGTGCTATTGGAAGAAGGTTAAAGAATAATGTTTTCCATAACAGAGGAACAGGTACAGCAGCTTATTTTGCAGCAGCGCCTATTGCTAACGTTGAGGCCAATTATAATAATTATTTCACCGCAGGTTCTATCCTAATTAATGGTATCAGTTCTCAAGCTACCCTCCAAGGTTGGAAAGCATACTCTGGTGTAGATAAGTTATCTTGGAGTTACAATCCTGGATTTACCTCAACCACCAACTTAATGCCAGATCCTACTAGTCCTAATTCATGGAGTTTAAATGGTAGGGCAGAGTACCACCCAAGTGTACCAACAGATATAAATGGTAATCCACGTGTTTCAAATATGGCAAATGGTGTTTCTGATGTGGGTGCATACGAATTTACACCAACTTCTACACCTCCTTTGGCTACTGCTGTTCCAACAACGCCAGTTGCTGGCGGTACTCAGTCGTTCCTATTCGGTGGCGATACCATCGCTAGAATCACGTACGATCAATTTGCTACAGCGCCAAGTTCAATGGGAATGCGTGTATACAGTGGTGTAACACCAACACTTATTGCGCCTGCAACCGCTTATCCTTATTTCTATTATAGCGCTGAAGCTCCATCTGGGACTTACACTTATAACATGACTATCAAATACAAACCAATTTGGATGGGTACTTTGCCAACTACAGCAAATTTTAAATTGGCAACAAAAGCACCAGCAAATGCATGGTCGGTATTAGGTAGTACCAATAGTATGGTAGATTCAGTTGCTTATACCATATCTGGATTAGCTACTTTAACTGATTTGCCAGCTCTATTCACTGCTGCCGATGACATGAATCCGCTTCCTGTTGAGATGATTAGATTTACAGGTGTCAAATCAGAATATACAGCTAACTTAAATTGGTCAACTGCTACAGAAAGAAACAGCAGCCACTTTGAAGTAGAACGTTCTTATACTGGAGTTGATTTTAGCCGTTTAGGAAATGTAAAATCGAATGGTAACAGCAACAGCCTAAAGAACTATAGTTTTGTAGATGGAGATGCATTCGTAAACAATGAGCCTATCGCTTACTACCGTTTAAAATTAGTAGACAGAGATGGTAGCTTTGAATATTCAAATACCATTTCAATTGAAAATGGCAAGGAAGAAGTTTCGGCCGAACCAATCAATGTATTCCCTAATCCATTTAACAACACTTTATTTATTGCGTACAAATCATTGACCAATGAAGTAGTAGCGTTAAGAGACCTAAGCGGAAGATTAATTATGAGCCAGAATTTAAACGCTGAGGAAATGGTTCATCAATTGAATATTCCGAGTAGTTTAGATAAAGGAATATACCTATTAACATTTGGTTCAAACCGAACTAAAACTGTAAAGGTAGTAAGAGATTAGTGCTTTTAAACTTAAATTAAAAAGGGCCTGCGAATTTTATTTGCAGGCCCTTTTGTTTTTTAAAAACCTATAAAACAGCACATTGTGTCAAAATAAGTTTGTTAAATATCTTGTTTTTAATAAATATTTGGGAGAATAGTTTGGTTATTAATTAAATAAAGCATACGTTTGCAGCCCCTTAAAAGGGAATTTTAACGGAAAAGACTGATGGTTCTATGTTAGCAAGTAACCCGCTCAGCAAATGATATTTTTAAATATTTTTTGTACGCGCTTGCACAGCTAACTTCAATCACCTACCTTTGCCGTCCCAATTTTTAGATAATTATTGCGTATTAACAGCTAGATATGCCTACTATTCAACAACTGGTTCGTAAGGGCCGCACAGATGTTTCATTCAAGAGTAAATCACCAGCTCTTGATTCTTGTCCTCAACGTAGAGGTGTTTGTACCCGTGTGTACACAACAACTCCTAAGAAGCCTAACTCGGCTATGCGTAAGGTTGCTCGTGTTCGTTTAACTAACGGAAATGAGATTAACGCCTACATACCAGGAGAAGGACACAATTTACAAGAACACTCAATTGTGTTAGTAAGAGGTGGAAGGGTAAAAGATTTACCTGGAGTTCGTTACCACATTGTACGTGGCGCTTTAGATACTGCCGGTGTTGCTGGTCGTAACCAAAGACGTTCTAAGTACGGTACCAAAAAGCCTAAGGCTGGTCAACCAGCGGTTGATCCTAAAGCTAAAAAGAAATAATTACCAAGCGTAAGTAAATAATCAGATGAGAAAAGCAAGAGCTAAAAAGCATATTTTGTTACCTGACCCAAAGTTCAGTGATGTGTTGGTAACCCGCTTTGTAAATAACATGATGTTGCAAGGAAAGAAAGCTACCGCTTATGGTGTTTTCTATGCAGCCCTAGATAAAGTTGAGGCCAAAGCGCAAGAGCGTGGCTTAGATGTTTGGAAAAAAGCATTAAACAATGTGATGCCTTCTGTAGAAGTTAAATCACGTCGCGTTGGTGGTGCAACTTTTCAAATACCGATGGAAGTTCCAGCAGATCGTAAGATTGCAGTTGGAATGAAATGGTTAATCAAATATTCACGTAACCGTGGCGAGAAGACAATGGCAGATAAATTGGCCAACGAAATTTTAGCAGCAGCTAAAAATGAAGGTTCTTCTGTTAAGAAACGTGAAGACACGCACAAGATGGCAGATGCTAATAAAGCCTTCTCACATTTCAAAATTAGCTAAATTACAAAATAAGAAATTAGAGGAACCCTTAAATGGCTCGTGATTTAAAATATACAAGAAACATCGGTATTGCTGCTCACATTGATGCGGGAAAAACCACCACAACTGAGCGTATCCTATATTATTCTGGTGTAAACCACAAAATAGGTGAAGTTCACGATGGTGCCTCTACAATGGACTGGATGGTACAAGAGGCTGAACGTGGTATAACAATCACTTCTGCTGCAACCACCGTTAGTTGGAAATATCGCGATAATAATTACCATATTAATATTATTGATACACCAGGTCACGTAGATTTCACGGTTGAAGTAAATCGTTCTTTGCGTGTATTAGATGGTTTAGTGTTTTTATTCTCAGCGGTTGATGGTGTTGAGCCTCAGTCTGAGACTAACTGGAGACTTGCAAATAATTATAACGTAGCTCGTTTGGGTTTCGTAAATAAAATGGACCGCTCTGGTGCCGATTTCTTAAACGTGGTAAAACAAGTGAAAGAAATGTTAGGTAGCCACGCTGTACCTTTACAACTACCTATCGGTTCAGAAGATAATTTCAAGGGTGTGGTTGATTTAATCAACTTCCGTGGAATGGTTTGGAATGAGCATGATAAAGGAATGACCTATGAAACCATAGATATTCCTGAAGATATGTTGGAAGAAGCAACTGAGTGGAGAGAGAATTTGTTGGAAGCTGTTTCTGAGTATGATGATAAATTGATGGAGAAATTCTTCGAAGATCCTAAATCAATTACCGAAAGAGAAATTCTAGATGCCTTGCGGAAAGCCGTTATTGATATGAAGATTGTGCCAATGTTGTGTGGTTCTTCTTTCAAAAACAAAGGTGTACAAACCATGCTTGATTTGGTAATGGAATTACTTCCTAGCCCAATTGATAAGCAAGGTGTTACTGGAACCAATCCTGATACCGGCGCCGAAATTACCCGTATGCCTAGCGTTACCGAGCCGTTTACTGCCTTAGCTTTTAAAATTGCTACAGATCCTTTCGTTGGTCGCCTAGCTTTTATGCGTGCTTATTCAGGTAAATTAGATGCTGGTTCTTACGTTTTAAATACCCGTAGTGGAAACAAAGAGCGTATTTCTCGTATTTTTCAAATGCATGCTAACAAGCAAAACCCTATCGAAGCTTTAGAGGCTGGTGATATTGGAGCCGCTGTTGGATTTAAAGATATAAAAACAGGAGATACTTTGTGTGCCGAAAAGTTTCCAATTGTTTTGGAAGCTATGGATTTCCCAGATCCAGTTATTGGATTAGCGGTTGAACCAAAAACACAGGCCGACTCTGATAAATTAGGCATGGCTTTAGCTAAATTGGCCGAAGAGGATCCTACGTTTAAAGTTCATACTGATGAAGATTCTGGTCAAACCGTAATCTCTGGTATGGGTGAACTTCACTTGGAAATTATTGTAGATCGCTTAAAACGTGAGTTTAAAGTTGAGATCAACCAAGGAGCGCCGCAAGTATCCTATAAAGAAACAATTACGCAAGCGGTTACGCACCGTGAGGTTTATAAGAAACAATCTGGTGGTAGAGGTAAATTTGCAGATATCCAGTTTGAATTAACTCCAGGATCCGATGATAAGCCAGGACTAGAGTTCATCAACGAGATTGTGGGTGGATCAATTCCAAAAGAATTTATCCCTTCAGTTGAAAAAGGTTTCAGACTTGCCATGCAAAACGGTGTTCTTGCTGGTTTCGCAGTAGAAAGTCTAAAAGTTCGTTTATTTGATGGTTCGTTCCACGCAGTGGATTCAGATGCCCTATCTTTTGAACTAGCTGCAAAGATTGGATTTAAAGAAGCCTCTCGTAAAGCGAGTCCGGTATTACTTGAACCAATTATGAAAATAGAGGTTATTACACCTGAGATTAACATGGGTGATGTAATAGGTGACTTGAATAAGCGTAGAGGTCAGTTGGATGGTATGGATACCAGAGCCGGTGCCTCAGTTGTAAAAGGTAAAGTTCCATTGGCAGAAATGTTTGGATACGTTACTCAATTGAGAACATTGTCTTCGGGTAGAGCTACTAGCTCAATGGAATTCAACCACTATGCAGAAGCACCGAGAAATGTACAAGAAGAAGTTTTAGCAAAAGTTAACGGAAAGGGCGCAAAAGCTTAATATATTATGGTTAGCCAAAGAATAAGGATTAAATTAAAATCGTTCGATCACAACTTAGTTGATAAGTCAGCTGAGAAGATTGTAAGAACTGTAAAGGCAACAGGTGCCGTGGTAAGTGGACCAATTCCCTTGCCTACTCACAAGAAGATTTACACAGTTCTACGTTCACCGCACGTAAACAAAAAAGCGAGAGAACAATTCCAATTGTGCTCATACAAAAGATTGTTAGATATTTACAGTTCAACCGCAAAAACTGTCGATGCTTTGATGAAGCTTGAATTGCCTAGCGGGGTTGATGTTGAAATTAAAGTTTGATAGGAAACACTATGTCAGGTTTAATAGGAAAAAAATTAGGAATGACCAGCGTCTTCGATGCTAACGGAAAGCAAATACCATGCACCGTAATCGAGGTTGGGCCTTGTGTAGTAACACAAGTTAAGACATCAGAAACTGATGGCTACAATGCTGTTCAAATAGCGTACGGAGATGCCAAAGAGAAAAACACTCCCGCTGCGTTAAAAGGTATTTTCAAAAAAGCAAATACCAACTCAAAAACTAAAATGGCTGAGTTTAAAGGCTTTGAACAAACACTTAGTGTTGGTCAAACCTTAACTGTAGATCTATTTGAAGCAGGAGAGTTTGTAGATGTGGTTGGTACCAGCAAAGGAAAAGGATTCCAAGGTGTTGTGAAACGTCACAACTTCCAAGGAGTTGGAATGCAAACACATGGTCAGCACAATCGTTTACGTGCTCCAGGTTCAATAGGTGCATCTTCTGATCCTTCTAGGGTATTTAAAGGTATGCGTATGGCCGGTAGAATGGGCGGTACTCGTATCAAAAAAACCAATCTTGAAATATTAAAAGTTCACAAAGATCAAAATCTTTTGGTTGTTAAAGGATCAATTCCTGGCCACAAAGGTTCAATCGTATTGATAGAGAAGTAACATGGAATTAGCAGTATTAAATACCAGCGGATCAGCCACAGGAAGAAATGTTACCTTAAATGATGACATTTTTGGAATCGATCCTAATGACCACGCTATATATTTAGATGTAAAGCAATACTTGGCTAACCAACGCCAAGGTACTCACTCGTCTAAAGAAAAGAGCACTGTAAGTGGTTCAACAAAGAAATTGCACAGACAAAAAGGTACTGGTGGATCTCGTAAAGGATCAATCAAATCTGGTACTTTCGTAGGAGGTGCTCGTATTCACGGACCTAGACCCCGTGATTACAGTTTCAAGTTAAATAAGAAATTAAAGCAATTGGCGCGTAAAAGTGCCTTAGCTTATAAGGCCAAGGAAGATTGCATTACAGTACTTGAAGTATTTGCAATGGAAAATCCTAAAACCAAAAATTACTTAAATATTTTGAATGGTTTGAATTTTGCCAACAACAAAACATTGTTAGTTTTGGCAGATTACAACGAGAATATCTACAAATCTGGAAGAAATTTGTCTAAGACTAAGGTTATGGCAGCGAAAGATTTGAATACATACGATATTCTTCATGCCGACAAAGTTATTTTTGTTGAGAATTCAGTGGAAGTTATTGAGAACATTTTAAATAAGGCATAGAATGACTATTTTAAAGAAGCCTTTAGTAACAGAGAAATTTACAGCAATTAGCGAGAAGCTAAATAAGGTAAGTTTCATCGTAGCCAAAACGGCTACCAAAACAGAAATTAAAAAAGCTGTTGAAGATATGTATAGTGTAAATGTTACTAATGTAAACACTATGATATATGCAGGTAAATCAAAAGCCAGATTTACCAAAAGAGGTCACTTCTCCGGACGTAAACCATCTTTTAAAAAGGCTGTAATTACATTACAGGAGGGTCAAAAAATTGACTTCTTCCAAAATATCTAAGTAAGACGATGGGAATCAGGAAATTTAAACCAGTTACACCAGGAACTCGTTTCAGGGCTCAGAATACCTATGAGGAACTAACGCCGGATTATAAGGTTGAGAAATCACTTATCGTGAGTTTGAAGAATTCTGGAGGACGTAATAATTCAGGAAAGATGACTATGCGTTATATTGGTGGTGGAAGCCGCAAATTATACCGTGTAATTGATTTCAAACGTAATAAATTTGGAGTTGAGGCTACAGTTGATTCAATTCAATACGATCCAAACCGTTCTTGCTTTATTGCCTTATTAGCCTATACTGATGGTGAAAAGCGCTACATTATTGCTCCTAAAGGAATAGATGCTGGACAAAAATTAATGAGTGGTACTGGTATTGCTCCAGAAATTGGAAATGCATTGCCACTTAGTGAAATTCCTTTGGGAACTGCCATCCATAACATCGAAATTCATCCTGGAAAGGGTGGTCAGATAGCACGTTCGGCAGGAGCTTCGGCTCAATTGTTGAACCGTGATGGAAAATATGCAACCGTTAAAATGGTTTCAGGAGAAACGCGTCAGATCTTAGTTACATGTTTAGCTACGGTTGGTCAAGTTTCAAACCAAGACCACATGAATGAGCGTAAAGGTAAGGCAGGTGCAAATCGTTGGATTGGTAGAAGACCACGTACTCGTCCTGTAGCCATGAATCCAGTGGATCATCCAATGGGTGGAGGTGAAGGTAGAGCTTCAGGTGGACATCCACGATCACGTAAAGGCTTGAAATCAAAAGGATTCAAGACCCGTACTCCAAAGAAATATTCGAATTCATTTATCATCGAAAGTCGTAAGAAGAAATAACGAGATATGGCGCGTTCATTAAAAAAAGGTCCGTTTGTAGAAGTAAAACTTGAAAAGAAAGTTTTCACTATGAACGATAGCAAAAAGAAATCTGTTATCAAAACCTGGAGTCGCAGGTCAATGATTACCCCAGATTTTGTTGGTCATACATTTGCCGTACACAATGGAAGTAAGTTCATCCCTGTGTATGTAACAGAAAATATGGTAGGCCATAAGTTGGGCGAGTTCGCTCCAACTCGTACATTTAAGTCGCATCCTACTAAGAAAGATTAATAAGAATGGAAGCAGTAGCTAAATTAAATAATTGTCCTACCTCTCCAAGAAAAATGAGGTTATTGGCCGATTTGATCCGCGGAAAACGTGTGGAGGAAGCCTTCAATATTTTGGTTTTCAATGCTAAGAAAGAAAATTCTCTTCGTTTAGAGAAGTTACTTCGCTCGGCAATTGCAAACTGGGAGCAAAAAAATGAAGGTAGTAAGGTTGAAGATAGCGAATTGGTTATTAAGACCATATTTGTAGATGGCGGTGCCATGGTGAAGAGGATTAGACCTGCTCCTCAAGGCAGAGCACATCGCATTCGCAAGCGCTCAAATCATGTAACTTTGATTGTAGACAGCAAAGCAGCTGTACCAACCAAAGAAGGTAAAAAAGATTCAAAAGTTAACGCATAATATAATCAGAATGGGACAAAAGGTTAACCCAATAGGTTTTCGTTTAGGAATTATCAGAGGCTGGGAGTCTAACTGGTACGGAGGAAAGAATTTTGCTGAGAAACTTATCGAAGATGAGAATATCAGAAAATATTTGAATGCAAGGATTACCAAAGGTGGTATCGCTAAGATAATCATCGAACGTACTATAAAGCGTGTAATCATTACTATTCACACTTCTCGTCCGGGAATCGTAATAGGAAAAGCAGGTTCGGAGGTTGATAAAATCAAAGAAGAAGTTAAGAAGCTTACCAAAAAGGATGTGGCCATTAATATTTTTGAGATTAAACGTCCAGAATTAGATGCCACGCTTGTAGGTGAGTCAATAGCCAATCAAATTGTTGCTCGTGTATCTTATAAGCGTGCAGTAAAAATGGCAATTGCCTCAACCATGAGAATGGGTGCAGAAGGAATTAAAGTAATGGTATCAGGTCGTTTAGGTGGTGCAGAGATGGCTCGTTCAGAGTCTTTCAAAGAAGGACGTACTCCTTTGCATACATTGCGTGCTGATATCGATTATTCAATTGCAGAAGCATTAACAGTATATGGTAAAATTGGCGTGAAAGTTTGGATTTGTAAGGGTGAAGTTTTTGGAAAGCGTGATCTTTCTCCTAACTTAGGATTTAGCAATAACCAAGCTGATGGCAAACCAGGTGCTGGTGGCAGACCAGATAGAAGAGGCGGAGATAGAAGAGAAGGTGGAAATCGTGGTGGAGATAGAAGAGATGGTGGCAACCGCGGTGGTGGTGCCGATAGAAGAAGAAAGTAATTAATTATTCGAAAGCTAAATAACTGTAGAAATGTTACAGCCGAAAAAGACTAAATATAGGAAACAACAGAAAGGAAGAGTAAGAGGTAATGCCACACGTGGTTTTACTGTATCTTTCGGATCTTTTGGATTGAAGGCACTTGATACCTGTTTCCTAACATCAAAACAATTGGAAGCAGCTCGTGTAGCCTTAAACCGCTTCATGAAACGTGAAGGTCAAGTTTGGATCCGTGTGTTCCCAGACAAACCAATGACACGTAAACCAGCTGAAGTACGTATGGGTAAAGGAAAGGGAGCTCCAGAGTTCTGGGTTGCTAGATGTCGCCCAGGTACCATTATATTTGAAGCTGATGGTGTACCCATGGCGGTAGCTCAAGAAGCTATGCGGTTGGCTTCACAAAAGTTGCCAGTTATTACCAAATTTGTTGTTAAACCTGAATATAGCGAATAATTATGAAAAACGCCGAAATCAAGGAGCTGTCAAATAAAGAGTTGGCAGCTAGGATTAGGGAAGAGAGAGCCGGTTTTACCAAAATGGTTTTAAATCATGCTGTTTCTCCTGTAGAAAATCCAAATATTATTAAAGAAAACAAGAGGTTGATTGCTCGTTTGTTAACAGAACAAAGAAGTCGTCAATTAACAAGCGTTCAATAAACATTGAATATGGAAAATACAATTGAAGAAAGAAACTCAAGAAAGGTCATCATTGGCAAGGTAGTTAGCGATAAAATGCAAAAAACTATTGTTGTATCTGTTGAACGTAAGGTTATGCACCCTAAATATGGTAAGTTCATTAAGATGACTTCTAAATTTAAGGCTCATGACGAAAAGGGTGAATGCGGTATGAATGATATCGTGAAAGTTATGGAAACTCGTCCGCTAAGTAAAGACAAGCGTTGGAGATTAGTAGAAATCATTGAAAAAGCAAAATAACGATGATACAACAAGAAAGTAGACTAAAAGTTGCTGATAACAGCGGAGCTAAAGAAGTTCTATGCATCCGTGTGTTAGGTGGAACAGCCAGGCGTTACGCTTCAGTAGGAGATAAAATTGTGGTGACTGTAAAGTCGGCAATGCCATCTGGTACTGTAAAAAAGGGTACTGTGTCAAAAGCAGTCGTAGTAAGAACAAGGAAAGAAGTTCGTAGATCAGATGGTTCGTATATTCGTTTCGACGATAATTCGTGTGTGTTGTTAAATGCGCAAGATGAGCCACGTGCTACCCGTATTTTTGGGCCAGTTGCCCGTGAATTAAGGGAAAAGCAGTTTATGAAAATTGTTTCATTAGCCCCGGAGGTATTATAAAATGGAAAGAAAATTTAACAGCCAGACTAAACGTCACTTGAAAAAGGGTGATATGGTACAGGTAATTGCTGGTGACGACAAAGGCAAAAAAGGTCGTGTTATCGAAATCGTAGTAGATAGTGAAAGAGCTTTTGTAGAAGGCATTAATATCGTTAGTCGCCATACTAAACCAAATGCTCAGAACCAGAATGGTGGAATTATTAAAAAGGAAGCACCTGTTCATATTTCTAACCTAAAAGTTGTAGACAAAACAGGTACTGCTACCCGTGTTGGTCGCAAAGTAGGTGAGAATGGGAAATTGGTAAGAGTTTCTAAGAAGTCTGGTGAAATTATAGATTAAGGAGAATAGTATGCATACGCCAAGATTAAAAGAAAAATATGATAAGCAGATAAAACCTGCTTTGCAAGAAAAATTTGGATACAAGAACAGCATGATGGTACCTAAATTGTTAAAAATTTGTATCAACCAAGGAATTGGTCAAGCTGTTGCTGATAAGAAATTAGTTGACCAAGCAATTGAAGAATTGTCGATGATTGCTGGACAAAGGGCTGTTGGAACTCGTTCTAAAAAGGATATTTCCAACTTTAAATTAAGGAAAAATGTTCCTATTGGTACTCGTGTAACCTTACGTGGTGAAAGGATGTATGAATTTTTGGATCGTTTAATTTCTGTATCGTTGCCGCGTGTTCGCGATTTCCAAGGGTTAAAATTGAAAGGTTTCGATGGCAGAGGAAATTATAACATGGGTGTAACTGAGCAAATTATTTTCCCTGAAATTGTAATGGAGAAAGTTACCCGTATAAATGGTATGGATATAGCTTTTGTTACTTCTTCTGAAAATGATGAACAATGTTTGGAGTTATTGAAAGAATTTGGTTTCCCATTCAAAAAATCGTAATTAACTAAATATGGCAAAAGAGTCAATAAAAGCACGTCAGCGCAAAAGAGAAAGAATGGTAGCACAATATGCTACTAAGCGCGAAGCTTTAAAAAAGGCAAACGATTCGGCAGGATTGCAGAAATTACCGCGTAATGCTTCACCTGTACGTTTAAAGAATCGTTGTAAACTAACTGGGCGTCCAAAAGGATATATGAGAGATTTCGGTATTTGCCGTAATCAATTTAGAGATTTGGCCCTAATGGGTAAAATACCTGGAGTTACCAAAGCTAGCTGGTAGTTTTAAGAAAAATTTGGTAAGGGATGCGAGTTGTTGTATATTCGCAGCCCTTTAATTTTTATAACAAGAACAACTTAGTGGGTAAGAGTACAAGCCTTGGCTAACTACCTACAAGTAAAATTAACAACATATGACAGATCCGATATCAGATTTTTTAACTAGGCTTCGCAATGCGATCAAGGCAAATCATCGAATTGTAGAGGTACCAAGCTCCAAATTAAAGAAGGAGATTACTAAGGTTCTTTTTGAAAAGGGCTATATTCTTAATTACAAATTTGAGGATGTAGTGAACCACCAAGGAGTTATCAAAATAGCGTTGAAGTACCATCCGGTAACAAAAACTTCCGCAATCAAAAGTTTAGAAAGAATTAGCCGTCCAGGTTTACGTAAATATACTGGTGTAGAATCTATGCCGCGTGTTATTAACGGAATGGGTGTAGCCATTGTTACCACTTCTAAAGGTGTAATGACCGATAAAGAAGCGCGTAATTTAAATGTTGGTGGTGAAGTATTGTGTTACGTGTATTAATAGATAGGAGAAAAAAATTATGTCACGTATAGGAAAAGCATTAATAAAGGTACCAGCAGGAGTAGATGTGAAGGTTTCCTCATCTAATTTAGTAACTGTAAAAGGTCCAAAAGGCGAATTAACTCAGCAATTAGATGTTGATATTTCATTAGAAGTAACTGATGGTAATATTCATCTAAGTCGCCCTACTGATCAAAAGCGCCACAAAGCATTACATGGATTATATCGTTCTTTAGTAAATAACATGGTTACTGGTGTTACTATTGGATATAAGAAACGTCAAGAATTGGTTGGTGTAGGATATAAGGCCACAAATGATGGCAATGTATTGGATTTAACTTTAGGATATTCTCACCATATTTATTTTGAAATTCCCAAAGAGTTAAGTGTAAAAACTGAACAAGATAAAGGTAAGAATCCAATTATTACTTTAGAAGGAACCGATAAGCAATTAATCGGACAAGTTGCTGCAAAGATTCGTTCATTGCGTGCACCTGAGCCTTACAAAGGAAAAGGTATCAAATTTGAGGGTGAATCATTAAGAAGAAAAGCAGGTAAAACTGCTTCTAAATAAAATTGAGCCATGTTTAGTAAAGAATCAAGAAGAAATAAAATCCGTGCCCGTATTCGCAGCCGCGTAACAGGTACAGCTCAAAAGCCACGTTTATCGGTATTTAGGAGCAACAAATATATTTATGCCCAATTAATTGATGATGTTTCAGGCAAGACTTTAGTTGCTACATCGTCAAGAGCATTAACAGAAAAAGTAGCAAAGGTAGATTCATCTGTTTTGGTAGGCAAATCACTTGCAGAAAAAGCGATTGCCTCTGGAATTACTGAAATAGTTTTTGATAGAGGTGGATACTTATACCATGGTCGTGTGAAAGCATTGGCTGATGGTGCAAGAGATGGTGGACTTAAATTTTAATCAATCAGAATAAGAGAAGTATGTCAACAGCAAACATAAAAAAGGTTAAAACAACTGATATTGAATTAAAAGAGAAAGTTGTTTCAATTAACCGCGTAGCCAAGGTAACTAAGGGTGGTAGAACCTTTAGTTTCTCTGCCCTAGTGGTAGTAGGTGATGGTAACGGAATCGTTGGATACGGTTTAGGAAAATCTTTAGAGGTTACCGATGCTATATCTAAAGGTGTAGATGACGCTAAGAAAAATCTTGTAAAAGTACCAGTTTTAAAAGGTACTGTACCACATGAGCAACTTGGTAAATATGGTGGCGGTCGTGTGTTTTTAAAGCCAGCAGCTCATGGTACAGGTGTAATTGCAGGTGGTGCAATGCGTGCAGTATTAGAAAGTGCTGGAGTTACAGACGTTTTGGCTAAATCAAAAGGTTCATCAAATCCGCATAATGTGGTAAAAGCTACCATCAATGCATTGTTAGAAATGCGCGATGCTTTTACTGTAGCTCAACAAAGAGGTATCAGTTTAAAAAGAGTATTTAACGGAGAATAACAACGATGGAAAAATATAAAATCACTCAGGTTAAAAGTACCATCGATAGGAAAGAAGATCAAAAGCGCACTGTTCGTGCTTTAGGTTTTACCAAATTAAATCAGAGCAAAGAAGTGGAAGGTACACCACAAATCATGGGAATGATTAACAAGGTTGCTCATTTGTTAAAAATAGAAAAAATCTAAAAGAGATTATAGATGAAATTACATACATTAAAACCTGCAAGTGGTTCAACCCACAAAGAAGGTAAAAGAGTAGGTAGGGGAGAAGGAAGTGGAAAAGGCGGAACTGCTGCTCGTGGACACAAAGGTGCCGGTTCTAGAAGTGGTTACAGCACTAAAAGAGGTTTTGAGGGTGGTCAAATGCCTTTATACCGTCGCATCCCTAAATTTGGTTTCAAAAACATGAACCGAGTTGCCTATTCGCCAATCAATTTAGATAAATTACAAGAATTAGCTGATAGAGGTATTACCAAAATTGATGCTGAAGTATTGAAGCTAAATGGCTTAATTGGTAAAAGGGATTTAGTTAAGATTCTTGCACGTGGCGAAATTAAAGTAGCCATGGAAATAAAAGCCGATAAATTCTCAACAGCCGCACAAAAGGCAATTGAAGCTGTTGGTGGATCAATATCTAGCAACTAATTATTAACCTTAATACTTCCAAACCACGGTGAAGAAATTAATAGAAACATTTAAAAACATATACAGAATAGAGGAGTTAAGATACAAATTAACTATTACATTCTGGATGTTATTTGCCTATAGATTAGGTACCTATGTAACCCTTCCAGGGGTTGATGCAAATATGCTAGAGGGTTCTGCTCAACAAGCTGATAGTGGCATTTTTGGTTTAATTAACATGTTTGCTGGTGGAGCATTTGCAAGGGGATCAATTTTTGCCCTAGGTATTATGCCTTACATTTCAGCTTCCATTGTAGTTCAGCTTTTAAGTTTGGCTGTTCCAGCATTTCAAAAAATGCAAAAAGAGGGTGAAGATGGAAGAAGAAAGATTAACCAAATAACCCGATACTTAACTATTGTTATCACTGCAGTTCAGTCGATTGGCTTCTTAATCAATCTGAAATCTGAAAATCCACAAGCCATTATATCCATCACTAATCCAGCTGCTATGGCAGATATTGTATTCATGATTAGTTCTGTTATTATCTTAACATCTAGTACGATGTTTGTGATGTGGTTAGGAGAGCGAATTACTGAGAAAGGTATTGGAAACGGTATCTCCCTTATTATCATGATTGGTATTATTGCCCGCTTACCTTTTGCCCTGAAAGAGGAATTCGATTTCAAATTAACAGAAAGCGGTGGTGGATTGGTTATATTCTTAATTGAATTAGCGGCCTTATTTGCTGTTATTATGATTACCATTTTATTGGTTCAAGGTACAAGAAAGATTCCTGTTCAATATGCAAAAAGGGTTGTTGGGAATCGCCAATATGGTGGAGTGAGGCAGTATATACCATTGAAAGTAAATGCTGCAGGTGTTATGCCCATCATTTTTGCACAAGCATTAATGTTTATCCCTTCTACTATCGCACAGTTTTTTCCAAATTATGAAACTATGCAAGGAATAATGGGTGCCTTTATTAATCCAATGAGTTGGACGTACAATATTACTTTTGGATTATTGATTATTTTATTTACCTATTTCTATACAGCGATATCGGTAAATGCGAATCAAATTTCTGATGACATGAAAAGGAATGGTGGTTTTATTCCAGGTGTTAAACCCGGTAAATCAACAGCAGATTTCATTGATACTGTTATGTCGAGGATAACTTTACCCGGAGCTTTCTTTTTAGCTTTTGTGGCGATTTTACCTTCGTTAGCCAATGTTTTAAATATTAATAGTCAGTTTGCACAGTTTTATGGTGGAACCTCATTGTTGATTCTAGTGGGTGTAGTGTTAGATACCCTTCAGCAAATTGAGAGCCATCTGATGATGAGGCATTATGACGGATTAATGAAATCTGGCAGAATTAAAGGAAGGAACGCAGTTGGAGCAGCACTTTAATTTAATTAAAACGTTGACTTTTACAAAAATTAACTTATTTTTGCTCCCCTTTTGCGGATAATATGCCAAAACAGTCGTTAATAAAACAAGATGGTACAATAACAGAATCGCTTAGTAATGCGATGTTTAGGGTACAATTAGAAAATGGGCACGAGGTGATTGCCCATATCTCTGGAAAGATGCGGATGCACTACATCAAAATTCTGCCAGGTGATAAAGTGTCGATAGAAATGTCGCCATATGACCTATCAAAAGGACGAATTATTTACAGATACAAATAATTAAACTGGTAAAATGAAAATCAGAGCATCGGTAAAAAAGCGCAGTGAAGACTGCATTATTGTGAAGCGTAAAGGAAGGGTATACGTGATTAACAAAAAGAACCCTAAGTTTAAACAACGTCAAGGATAATATAGTATTATGGCTCGTATAGCAGGTATAGATTTACCCAAAAACAAAAGAGGAGAGATAGGATTGACCTATATCTTCGGAATTGGACGTGCAATTTCACAGCGGATATTAACCGAATGTGGAGTTGATTACGACAAGAAAGTAAGCGAATGGAACGACGAAGAGTTGAATGCCATTCGTAAGTATGTAACCGAAAAAATTACCGTTGAGGGCGAATTGCGTTCGGAGCGTCAATTAAACATCAAGCGATTGATGGATATTGGATGTTATCGTGGGCTTCGTCACCGTAAAGGGTTACCTGTTCGTGGTCAACGTACACGTACCAACTCACGTTCACGTAAAGGTAAACGTAAGACTGTTGCAGGTAAGAAAAAAGTAACCAAATAATCAGTAATTAAGGAATAATGGCTGCGAATAATAAAAAAGTTTCAAAGAAGAGAGTAGTAAGCATCGAGGCTCATGGTCAAGTGCATATTAAAGCTTCTTTCAATAACGTGATTATCTCCATCACCAACCAAACTGGTCAGGTTGTATCATGGGCATCTTCTGGTAAAATGGGCTTTAGAGGCTCAAAGAAGAATACGCCTTATGCAGCTCAAATGGCTTCGGCAGATTGTGCTAAAGTTGCTGTTGATGCAGGTATGAAGAAGGTTGATGTGTTTATTAAAGGACCTGGATCAGGAAGAGATTCTGCAATCCGTACATTACAAGCTAGTGGATTAGAAGTATTGTCTATTACAGATATTACGCCTTTGCCTCATAATGGCTGTCGTCCTCCAAAAGCACGTAGGGTATAATTAATAAAAAGAAGAGAAATGGCAAGATATATAGGACCAAAAACCAAAATCGCCAGAAGATTTAAAGATCCGATTTTCGGACCAGATAAATCTTTTGAGAAAAGGCCGACCCCTCCAGGTCAGCATGGTAGTTCTCGTAAAAGAACTAAACAAACTGAGTATGCTATTCAGTTATCTGAAAAGCAAAAAGCAAAATATACCTATGGTGTATTAGAGCGTCAGTTTTTCAAAACATTTGAATTGGCAGTTCGTAAAAAAGGTATTACTGGCGAAAACTTATTGCGCTTCTTAGAAGCTCGTTTGGATAACGCCGTATTCCGTTTTGGATTAGCTCAAACTCGCAGTCAAGCTCGTCAATTGGTATCACATGGTCATATCAATGTGAACGGTAAATTGATGAACATTCCCTCTGCACAATTAAAACCAGGAGATGTTGTATCTGTACGTGAAAAGTCTAAGTCATTAGAGGTAATCACTGGTTCAGTTGCAGCAAGCAATCCAAAGAAATTTAACTGGTTAAATTTTGAAACGAAGGATTTATCGGGCACATTCATGGCTTATCCAGAACGTGATCAGATTCCTGAGAACATCAAAGAGCAGTTAATCGTTGAATTGTATTCTAAATAATCATTTAAAAAAGAACCATAAATGGGTATACTTGCATTCCAAAAACCAGACAAAGTTATTATGCACAAAGACACTGAGTTCTTTGGGCAATTCGAATTCCGTCCTCTTGAAAAAGGATATGGAGTTACGATAGGCAATTCTTTAAGGAGAATCCTATTGTCATCTCTGGAAGGTTACGCAATTACCTCCGTTAAGATAACTGGTGTAGAACATGAGTTCTCAACTGTTAAAGGTGTAATTGAAGATGTTACCGAGATGGTGATGAATTTGAAACAAATTCGCTTCAAAAGAATCGTAGACGGTATTGATAACGAAAAGATTTATATTAACATCAAAGGTCAAGAGCAATTTCTTGCTGGCGAAATTGGCAAACATACTAATTCATTTAGGGTTTTAAATCCTGAACTAGTTATTTGTAATATGGAACCTTTTGTTCATTTAGAAGTGGAATTAACTGTTGACAAAGGTCGTGGTTATGTTCCATCTGATGAAAACAAGGTGAAGGATGCCAACATTGGTGTGATAGCAATTGATTCTGTATTTACACCTATTAAGAATGTAAAGTACAGTGTTGAAGATTATCGTGTGGAGCAAAAGACGGATTACGAGAAATTGTTAATCGAAATTCAAACAGATGGTTCAATTCATCCAGAAGAAGCTCTGAAAGAAGCTGCTAAGATTTTGATTCAGCATTTTATGTTATTCTCTGATGAGTTAATTACTTTAGATACGCAAGTAAAAGAGCCTACTCAAGAAGTTGATGAGAACTACTTACATGTACGTAAAATCTTAAAAACACCTCTTTCTGATTTAGATCTTTCGGTTCGTGCATACAATTGTTTGAAAGCTGCAGATATAAAATCATTGGCAGAATTAGTTTCTTTCGATATTGCTGATTTGTTGAAGTTCCGCAATTTTGGAAAGAAATCATTAAGTGAATTAGAAGAGCTGGTGCGCGACAAAGGGTTAACTTTTGGTATAGATATTAGCAAATACAAATTGGATCAAGATTAATAAGATAGAGCATAATGCTGCCTGAGTGGCATTAATTACGAAATAGAAAAATGAGACACGGAAAAACATTTAATCATTTAAGTAGAACTGCCTCTCACAGAAAGGCATTGTTAGCCAATATGGCTACTTCACTTATTTTGCATAAGCGCATTACAACTACTGCTGCTAAAGCTAAAGAATTGCGCAAATATGTTGAGCCTTTGATAACTAAAGCAAAAGATGATAGTACTCACTCTCGTAGGATTGTTTTTAGTTACTTAAAAAACAAAGAATCAATTAAGGAATTATTTGGTGCTGTTGCTGGCAAAGTTGGTGAAAGACCAGGAGGATATACACGCGTTCTTAAGCTAATGAACCGTAAAGGTGACAACGCTGAGATGGCCATTATTGAGTTAGTAGATTTTAATGAGAATTTATTAAAAGATGCTTCAACCAAAGTTGGTGCTGCTAAGAAAACTCGTCGTGGTCGTACTAAGGCTACTCCTAATACTGAAGCACCAGATGCTCCAGTTGCAGAAACTACCGAAGGATAATATTTATCTAATAAAATTTAAAAACCTCTTCATCACTGAAGGGGTTTTTTTATGGCTTCAATATGCTGTTTAAAGGATTATTTTTGTTAACACGCAACCAATTTTGGGTAAGCACATAGGTGGTAATTGCAAGTCTTGTTAACACGCAACCAATTTTGGGTAAGCACATAGGTGGTAATTGCAAATCTTGTTAACACGCAAACAATTTGGGGTAAGCACATAGGTGGTAATTGCAAGTTTTGTTAACACGCAACCAATTTGGGGTAAGCACATAGGTGGTAATTGCACGTCTTGTTAACACGCAACCAATTTGGGGTAAGCACATAGGTGGTAATTGCAAGTCTTGTTAACACGCAACCAATTTTGTGTAAGCACATAGGTGGTAATTGCAAGTTTTGTTAACACGCAACCAATTTGGGGTAAGCACATAGGTGGTAATTGCACGTCTTGTTAACACGCAACCAATTCGGGGTAAGCACATAGGTGGTAATTGCAAGTCTTGTTAACACGCAACCAATTTTGTGTAAGCACATAGGTGGTAATTGCAAGTTTTGTTAACACGCAACCAATTTGGGGTAAGCACATAGGTGGTAATTGCGAGTTTTGTTAACATGCAATCAATTTGGGGTAAGCACATAGGTGGTAATTGCAAGTTTTGTTAACATGCAATCAATTTGGGGTAAGTGAGAAAGTATGAACTGGTCTCAAAAACAGGTGGAGGAAAGTTTATGTAATTATTACATTTCAACTTTGAAGGTGGCGTTTTGCACTCATTATTCTTCCTTTTAAACACCAATAAGCGGCGCTTCTTTGTAGCGCTTCTTTATAGTGGTTTAATATACCACCTCGAAATCATGTAATTAATTCTCGTTCATTTGTAAGGCAAATAAGGTCACTGGTTTATATATAATTCCATTGGTCATAAATTGGTGTATAAATACATGTTTTTTGATATTTTCGCTATATAGGGTAAGCTAACCTTTACTCCAATTTCACTAAAAAAATGAAACCTTATTTACAAAAAATTATGAGATCAGCTTTTTTGTTGACTTTCTTATTATTTGCTGCCAATTTATTTTCGCAAACACTTCAGTTTGAACCAAACCAAGTAAGTACTTATGCTGGTAGTTCTGCAGGATTTGCCAATGGTAGCAATTTAAGTTCCTTGTTTAATTTGCCAACTGGAATAGCAGCCGATACATTCGGAAATATTTATGTGGCAGACTATACCAATAACCGCATAAGAAAAATCAACTCCTCTGGCATTGTATCAACCTTGGCAGGAAATGGTTCTTATAATTTCGCAAATGGGTTAGACACTAATGCATATTTTAAAAGTCCTACCTCTGTTGCTTGCGATCTTGCGGGTAATGTTTATGTAGCAGATCAATTCAACAACAGAATTAGGAAAATTACGCCTGCCGGACTTGTTAGTACTTATGCTGGCAGCGGCTTAATTGGTTCAGACAATGGTTTGGCAGCTGATGCGCGGTTTAATTTTCCAACAGGTGTTGCTTGCGACCTTGCCGGTAATGTTTATGTAGCCGATCAATACAACCATAAAATTAGAAAAATTACGCCTTCCGGAATTGTTAGTACCTTATGTGGCCTTGGGATAGCAGGTTTTATAAATGGTGTTGATACAGTAGCTAGATTTAGCTTGCCAACTGGTGTGGCTTGCGATGTATCGGGTAATGTTTATGTAGCCGATTATATTAACAATGTAATTAGAAAAGTTACTCCTGCGGGTGTGGCAACTACCTATGCGGGAACTGGTACCTCTGGTTATTTAGATACCATTGCACAAAACTCCATGTTTATTAATCCAACAGGATTGTTTGTGGATCAAAACGGCGATTTGTTTGTTTGTGATAAAGGAAGTCAAAAAATCAGAAGGATTTCGGTTAATGGAAATGTAAGCACTTATTCTGGCAGTGGCTGGGGAATATTGGATGGAAATGGAATGGCAGGACAATATGCAAATCCGTATGCAATTGTTAGGGCAAGGAATGGCAGTCTATATATTGCCGATGCAAGCAATAACCGCATCCGTAAATTAGGTTCAGCCAGTATAAATTCTTTTACTACTGATACTAGAACGCCATCGGTTTCTCAAATAATATCTGTAAGCGGCAGGGGACTAACAAGCAATTTGGTGGTAAAAGCACCTTTGGGATTTCAAGTTTCACTTATATCTGGTAATGGATTTGCGGATTCTTTAATTTTAATTCCCGCCGCCGGCGAAGTATTTAAAGAGGTATATTTTAGGTTATACAACAGCAATGGTGGAAGCTATAATGGATTGGCAGAGTTGAAATCGGCAGGCGCCACCACAAAAACTTTTACCTTAAATGGTATCATTACCTGCGCTTCTAATTCTGGAATAAGTCCTTCGGGCACTTCTCAAGCCAATTATGGCCAATATTTTTCACAACAATTTTCGCAAACAGGTTATGTAAACCTAAGGTGGAGCATTTCATCTGGCTCAATTCCATCTGGTGTAACCATAGATTCTATTTCGGGTTTATTAAGTGGTTCACCTTTGCAGATTGGATTTTTCACCTTTACCATAAAAGTGAATGAAGGCGTCTGTTTTCAATCATTGGTATACTCTGTTAATGTAACAGGCACGCCAGTTTCTAGGTTTAATTATACGCCCAATTCTTGCTTAAATAGAGATATTCAATTTAGGGATTCGTCTATACTTGATACCTCTTGGTTTTGGAGTTTTGGTGATGGCACTTTTAGTACCCTAGAAAACCCATTTCATGTTTATGCAAAAGACAGTTTGTATGAGGTAAGCCTAACCATTAATGGCAGCGGACCATTTTCAACACGATTTGTACAAATTGCTTCTACTCCACCTGTACCAAGCATTAGCGCTACAACGACTTGCAATTTTGTGTATACATTTCTAGGAGCACCAAGTGGCTATGGTTACCAATATTTATGGGGTTTTGACCCTGGTAGTACTGGAAATGGCGATAGCATTAGAACACCTAATCGGTCTTATAGTTTTAATGGCTCAACCGCGGTTAATTTAACGGTAATTGCCCAAGGAAAATGTATTTCAGTTGCTTCGCCATACGTGTTTAATGCCAGTATTAAAAAAATTGGCGTAACAGCAGGATTTAGCATTGCACCTATTGGAGGAGATGCTTGCAATAACGCCAGGGTAATTACTAACACAAGTGTTGGTTCGGGCAGTGTATTTTCTTATAGCTTAAATGGCGCAGCATTTTTGCCCATATTGACCGCCGTAAATTTGAATTCACTTTCTACAGGATTGCATAGTTTAAGGTTGGCAGCACACGATTCATCATGCTTTGATACCCTTACTCAAAACTTTGTGATATCCAATGTTGCAAGCGTTTTTAGTTCTAGCTCAAATACCTGTAACCAAATAGTTGCTTTCGCAAATAGTTCCACGGTTGGTTTTGGTTCGGCCAGTTATTTTTGGGAATTTGGTTCACCCATAAAGGGCACCTCCACCTTAACTAACCCTAGTTTTGATTTTGGAAGCCTAGGAAATGATTCAACACGCCTAACAGTTACTTCAGAAAGTGGATGTTCACAAAGCATTAAGCAATTGACAAATGTAGGCACAAATCTTGGGCCCAATCCCAATTTTACCTTTGCCATGGCAAGCGGAATTTGTACCAATAGAATTTCATTTACAAACACCACAATCAATGGATCAGGCGCCTCTTATATTTGGGATTTTGGCGATGGCACTTTTGCCTCAAGCCCCAATTCCTCTAGGGGTTACGCAGATACCGGAGTATTTGTTGTACGTTTATTTGTAAACACCGTTAATTGCTCTTTAAGTGTTTCCAAATTGGTGCATATAGCCACTGGCTCCTTTGGTCCATCGGCAAAATTTGCCATTAATAACTCAAGTCAACCTGTATCAACCCATAGTTTTAACGGTCTGAACCAATCCACTTATTTAGGAGCAGGTTTCAATTCAAAATACTATTGGGATTTTGGAGATGGGTCTGTTGATTCGACCAATAGCAGTTTTTATAACAAGAAATATAGTTCGCCGGGCATATATAATTTAACACTTTTTGCCGTTGGAAATAACGGATGTATAGCTCAATCTTCTCAAAAAATAGAAGTTTACCAGGTGCTAAAAGCGAACTTTGGTTATACCCAAAATAGTTGCGCTAACCGATTAGTTGCCTTCCACGATTCTTCTGTATTGGCCACCACTTATCGTTGGGAATTTGGTGATGGTGATACCTCTAATTTGATGAACCCAACACATCTTTATTTGCGAGACAGTGTGTATACTGTTCGATTAACGGTAAACGGGTTATTGCAATTTTTTAGCATGGTAACCGTTTCAACCACACCAAGCGGAGGCACCTTAATTGCAAGTTCAAATTGTGATAATGTATATACCTTTTTTGGAGCACCAAGCAACAATGGTTATACCTATTTGTGGAATTTTGATGGCGGAGTAGGAGGAAACATAAACGCATTTGCGCCAAATTGCACCTATGCAAGTTCTGGCACTAAGAATGTTTCATTGGTGCTAACTTCTTATGGCAAATGTCTGGCATTTATGCCATTAACTTTTTCGGCATCTTCCATAAATAATGCCAATTTTGCTAGGCTTAGTCTTAGCTCGCCAACAGGCGATTTTTGTTCAAATTCGCGTGTATTGAATAACCTAAGTAATTCGGGGTCTGTTTATTCTTATAGTTTAGATACAGGGTTATATTTACCTATGGGTACGCCAAGTATTGTTTTTTCAAATTTAAGCACCGGCTATCATTTGGTGCGGTTAAGGGCAACCAAAGGAACATGTGTCTCAACAGTTGTTAAGGAGTTCTTTATTTCAACGGCTATTGCTAATTTTTCTGTCCTACCTAGCAATTGCAACCAAGTAGTTTCGTTTCAGAATTTTTCTAGTTCGAGCGATAATGGCGGTTATAATTCGATGTGGATTTTTGGTTCACCTGCAAAGGATACTTCTTATGATTATAGTCCGAGTTATAATTATGTAACACCGGGTAATGATTCAGCAACACTTGTTGTTACCGCCAGCAGTGGTTGTGTTTCTATAATTAAGAAAGCTTTTGCGGTGGGTACGGGTACAACCACGCTGCAATCTGGATTTTATTTGGATTTGATAACAGGTGCATGTGAGAATAAGTTTCAATTTACCGACACCACTAAGGGTGGCACCAATCTTAATTATACTTGGGATTTTGGCGATGGCTCAAGTTCTAATTTAAGAAACCCTACAAAGAGTTTTGGATCGCAAGGGACTTTTACGGTAACACTTACCAGCAGCCTAGGTGGATGTTTTAGTACCGCTACCAAACAAATTTTCATCTCACCTTTGGTTTATGGTCCATCTGCTTCTTTTAAAGTGAGCAATTCGGTTCAGAACTTGGTTGGCAATAGTTTTAACTATATTAACGATACCAAATATTTGGGGTCGGGCTGGATTGTAAAACATTATTGGAAATTGGGAGATGGCAGCATTGATTCTATTAACAATTCTATTTTCACAAAAAGCTATGCCACAGCAGATACATTTGAGGTGAAATTGGTGGTATACTCGTCTACAGGCTGTGTCGATTCTATTAGTCAAATGGTGTATGTTGTTCCTGTTCCAAATTCAAAGTTTGGCGTTATTGAAAATACCTGTTCTAATAGACAAGTTAGTTTTATAGATTCATCTACATTGGCCAATACTTATTTTTGGGAATTTGGTGATGGCGATACCTCTAGTTTAAATTCGCCTACCCATCTTTATAAGGCAGATGGAAACTATGAGGTAAGTTTAACCATAAACGGAAATTTGCGCACGAGCAAGACCATTTTGGTTGCCACTTATCCTACTGCTGGCTATACTTATACGAGCAATAATTGCAAGAATAAATTTCAATTTATGGCCAAAGATACGGGTGATCTTTATCGTTATTATTGGAGTTTCAGTTCTGGTAGTATAAATGACACTTTTGCTTCTAACCCTGTGGTTGAGTTTAATTCCAATGCCAAGGTTTTTGTGGAATTATTGGTAGTAGCGGCCGAAAAGTGTTTTTCTTATGCTCCAAAAGATTCCTTTGATGGCTTTTTGGGGGTGAAGGCTGCTGCCCTTATAAGTAGTACCGATTATTGTGGCAATAGCAGGCTAATTACCAACAATAGCACGGGAGGAAATGTGTTTCAAATAAGTTTGGATGGTACTAGTTTCGCGCCTTATACTACACCAGTAAATTATACTAATTTGGGTTCAAGCAACCATCAACTGCGCTTTGTGGCCAGCGATGGATTTTGTGCCGATACGGCTATACAGTTTTTTAAGGTGAGTCCTTTAATAGGTAATTTTACCTATAGATCGAGCAATTGTGATCAGTCGGTAGAATGCTTTTCAAATGTGATATCGGCAGATGCTTCTCCTATTACTTATCTGTGGAATTTTGCCGGAGAGGGTACCTCAACTGAAGCAATGCCTTTATTTGTTTTTGCCAGCTCGGGAAAGAAATATGTGAATATGGTTGCTTCCAATGGAAGTGGATGTGTATTAACATACGCTGATAGTGTAATGGCAAATTCATCTGTAGGCCCAATCTCTACGTTTATTGTAACCGAAATTAAAACAACACCTTGTCAATCTGGTTTTAACTTTGCAAGTACATCTCCAAATGGAACCCAGTTTTATTGGTCGTTTGGAGATGGACAAGTATCAGATCAAGGGGTTTTAGGTACAACCTTTCACGCTTATTTGGATACAGGATTTTATAGCGCGGTAATGGTAGCCATTAATGGATTAGGTTGTAGCACGGTATCAGACACGGTTCCTGTTTATGTTAGCACAGCAGCCAAACCTAGTCCAATTGCCTCTTTTAACTCGAATGATTCGGTACAATGCTTAAGTTATCAAAATTTCAATTTTATCAATACCTCTAGCTTAAAAGGAGCAGGTTGGATTTCTAAATTTACTTGGGTATTAAATGGCAGTTTGGATACCATTAGCAATTCAATCTATGGCAAGAAGTTTCCTAGTTTGGGTGTATTTAATATAAGCCTTACTGCCACAACAAATTTGGGTTGTACCAATACCGTTAACAGAAAGGTAAAAGTAGTAGCAGACTCTATTTGCGCGCCTATTGTAAACGGCCTTTATGATGTTAATATGGAGGCCAAAATTAAGATTTATCCGAATCCTAATAGTGGACAGTTTACACTGGATTTAAATCAAATAAATAGCGATGTTTTACACTTGCGCATCATAGATGTTTTGGGAAGAGAAGTTTATAAAGATGATTTGATAGGTACCCAAAAGAAATTTGAGGTAAATGTGTCACAAACACCTGGAAATTATTTTATAGAGATAGGTAACCCAGATGGCGAAAAGGTTCGCAAATCATTTGTGATAGTGAACTAATTTTAGTGGTATAGCATTGATTTGATGCGGTATTTTGAGGGAAGCAGGTTGATGTTAAATTGACTTGCTTCCATCCATTCTCCATCTAAATGAGCTTGTAATGTATGGGAGGCGCTTACTTGAATGTTTTGGCCTTGTTGATGCTTTACAAAATTGAGGTTGAGGTGCTTCCCTTTTTCTATCACCGGTAAATATCTAAATCGGTTTAATAAACTTATTTCTCCAATTGCAATTAGCTCAAATTGACTGTTACTTGGGTGTGCATTGGGAGCAACCTTAAATCCGCCACCATAAGTTTTGCCTTTTGCCACTGAGAGCATGAATAAATCTTGGGACCAAGAAAGGTTGTTACAGGTTATGGTTGTTTCACTTTCTTTATAGAATAGGAGTAAACTTATGATGGTAGAATAATAAGCCATGATGCCTGTGAAAAATTGCTTGCCAATGTTTCTTTTTACTACCCACCCATCGAATCCAATTCCGATTCCATTGATGAAAATGCGGTTATTACAAGTACCAGCATCTACAAATTGCCAATTTTTTTGGATGGAGTTTATATATTGTTCTTCCAAATTAGCCTTGCCTAAGTGCAGGCTTGCATAATCGTTTCCTGTTCCGCCTTTAATGAATGCAATGGGAATTTGGATGTCCTTAAAATGATTAATGACATGGTTTATGGTTCCATCTCCACCAATTATAACGAGGGTTGAAAATGGATTTAAGGAAGATGGATAGCTTTTTTTATACGTGTTATAGGGAATGTTTTTCTTGCTTAGAAAATGTTCGTACTCACTAAGAACCTTGGCAGCATTGCCTTTTCCGGCATCAGGATTACAAATGATTAAATAATTTTCTTCCATATTTTGGTTAAATAATACACTTATTTATTTAATACCGATTATACAAAATATATAGTCCAATTTCGACAAATATTTCATTGAACTATTATTTTGTTATATTGGCATTTACACTAGTAAAATTATCAAATAGCTTTGGACTATTTAATAATTACAATTGGTATTATCACCTGCATAGCGATATAAAAATAGCAATTAAAAGATAAAAAAGAAATTTTTTTGAAAGAGCTTGTAACTAAATTGCTGCCTATTCGCTTTACAACCAAATGAATTAATAATTAAGGATGACCGCCTCTGAATTCAATACCTGTGTAGACCAACATTCTGATGCTTTGTTTCGCTTTGTGGTGAAGAACCTAAAAGACAGAGACGCGGCAAGAGATGTGGTGCAAGATACTTTTGAAAAGATGTGGTTAAAGGTTGAACAAGTAGCGTTTAAAAAATCGAAAAGTTACCTTTTTACCACAGGTTATCATACCATGATTGATAAAATAAGGAAGGAGCAGCGCTCAGGTTTGTTGGAAGATCACCATGTGGATTTGGTTAGAACCGAAAACTCTTTTTCTGACTTGGGAGCCTTGCTAGAAAAGGCTTTGAATACGTTAAACGAGGTTCAACGATCAGTAATTATGCTGCGCGATTATGAAGGATATAGCTATGATGAAATTGGGGAAATTACAGGTTTAAATGAAAGTCAGGTGAAGGTTTACATCTATAGAGCAAGGTTGAGTTTAAAGAATTACTTAGGTAATATGGAGCAGATTTTATGATGATAACACGCGAAAATTATGAATTGTTTTTGATAGATTATCTGGATGGTAATTTAGATGAGGAGGCGTCTTTAGAGCTTATGGTTTTTTTGGGTAAGCATGTAGATTTGAACCAAGAATTTAAGTTGTTGAAAGGCTCCATGAATTTGGTGTTATCGCCAATGGATAATTTAGCAAAGCAGGATTTTTCTTTCTTGAAAAAAGAAGAAGGTATGGTGATTACGGATGAAGAAATGATAGCGGCTTTGGAAGGTGATTTGGGAGAAAATGAGGCGCTTGAATTTAATAGAAAATTGTTGTTATATCCGCAAAACCAGCCTGCATTTGACTTGTTTAAGAAAACAAAATTGCAACCAGAAAATGTGGTGTTTAATAACAAGCAATTGCTTAAAAAGAAAGCGGGATTTTTGCCTTTGCAACCAGAAAATGTGGTGTTAGGAAACAAGCAATCGTTCAATAGAAAAGCGGGTATTTTGCTTTATTTGAATCCGCGGGTATTGTCTATTGCGGCAATTTTATTGGCTTTGTTTTTTATTGCTGTTATATATAATTCTGATTCGCAAAAGAGCAAGGAAGTTTTAGCTTCAAATGAAAATCAAGTAAAGCAAACACCTAATAATAAGGATAAGGAAAAACAATCGAATGAAGTTAACAAAGTTGAATTGCCGAAGGGTAAAAATGAGGGCTTGGTTAATTTGGGGTTGGAGGATAAACATGAATCTGAAAATGCCTTTTCGAATAAGCAAGTTGGTAAAAGATTATATGATAAAGGAACTTTAGAACATGCCCGTTTGCGCAAAGAAGATGAAGCCATAAAAAGTATTTTGCCCATGCCAAATGAGTTAGAAAATAAGCAGGCAACTTTGCAATTACCAGCAAAAATTCGGGAATTGGGCACAATGGAAAAAATAGAGAATTTAATGGCTTCAAATGGAGTTGGTTCAGACCAAGAGAAAGAAAATGGGATTATTGAAAATGCGGGTGCCCATTTTTTAACGCCGGTTGATTGGCTTAAAATTAAAATGAAGCAACGCTTGCCAGAGACCATGAATAGCCTAGATTCATTGAATAAAGGAGGCGCAAAATTGGCTGGCAATATGGCTTTACAATTGGTGGAGAAAACTACAGGAATTACTTACCACAATAGAAAGGATTCTTTAAATGGGCATACTGGTTTTGCTATAGTTTCGAGATATTTTGCTTACGAACGAATTACTAAATAAAAATATGAAATACTTAAAATTATTATTGTTGTTGGGCTTAAGCGGGAGTGTTTGGGCACAAAAAGAAGTGCGGTTAGAAAAGTTTACCAAAATAAAATTGGAGGCGCCCGTGCATGTAAAGTTGGTGAGTGGAAATGATTCAAAGGCTACACATAGTGCAGATCTGAGTGGGTTTAACTTTACCGTAAAAGGAGGGGTGTTAGAAGTTAATTTGGCACCTGGAATGAAGGCGCCAGAGGATGTAAATATAAATTTATATTATACGCAACTGGAGGAAATTGAGGTGAATGGTGCTGGTAAAATTGAAATGGAGGAAGGTGAATTAATTAGTGGCGATAAGTTAGTTGTTTTAAGTAACGGTGCAGCAAACGTGAGCCTAAAATTGGATTTAAAAGAATTTGAATTGGCGGGGAATGGTGCTTCAAAAAGCACCTTAGTTGGAAAAGTAGATCAAGCCAAGATTGACTTAAATGGTGCCAGTAAATTGTTGGGTGCTAATTTAAAATGCAAGGATTTGAAGGTGTTTGCAACTGGGGCTTCGAGCTTTGAAGTTTTTTGCAACAATGATTTGCAAATAAATGCGCAAGGAGCAAGCAAAGGGGTGTATAATGGCAAACCTGTTAACAAGAAAATTAATGTAAGTGGTGTGGCTAAAATTGTAGATTCAAACACCGGTGAAAGCATGACAGATGAGCGTGTTTCGAATGATGATACAACTAGAATTACAGTGGGTAAAAAGAAGTTCATTATCATTGAAAATAAGGATGAGGAGGATACAGATAAAAAGGACGAAAAAAAGGGAAATAAAGCCAAATCTTATGAGTTAAAAAATGTATATGCTGGGTTTGAGATAGGGATGAACCAATTTGTTACGCCCAACTTGAATTTTAATATGCCAAATGCGTATTCTTTTTTGGATTGCAAAATGGAGCAGTCGTGGTTTTACGGATTAAATTTACTTGAGGGCGATTTGCAGATTGTTAAAAATAAGTTGGCCATTACAACAGGATTGGGAATGGAGTTTCAAAATTTTAGTTTTAACAGCAATCAAATATTAACGCCTAATGTTAACGTTATTTCTGCAGATTCTGGCTTAGTGACCTTAACTAAAAACAAGCTATATAATTATAATTTGAATGTTCCATTGTTAATTAAATTTGCGCCAAGAGGTAAGAAAGACCGCGATAATTTCCATTTTGCAGTAGGAGTAATTGGATCGTTTAAGGCATACTCTCATTTGCGCATCGAAACTGGTGCTAATGGATACGAGCAAGAGTCGAAAATTAAGGACGATTTTAATATCAATCCGTTTAGACTTACCGCAACTGCACGCATTGGATATGGCTGGTTTAGGGCTTTTGCAAATTATAGCTTAACGCCTTATTTCAATACCCAGAACAACAACCCAGATATTCGTGTTTTCTCTGCAGGATTGACAGTGATTCCTTTTTAAATATTTGTTTTTTCGTAAAATTTACAAAAGCCTTTAAAAAGGCTTTTGTTTTTTAAGAAAGAAAAAAAATTGGCAACATCTTTGCACAACAAAACATATATGAAAAAACAATTACTAATAGCGGCAACAGCTTTGATGAGTTTACCCGTGTTTTCACAAATTACTGTAAACCGCTCCGATTTTGCAGTAGGTGGCGATTGGTATGTATTAGCTACCGACACCCTAATTGATGCCAATACAGCAACTGCCATGCGCGTAAAAGGAGCCAATAAAACATGGAACCTAACAGGATGGGCCAAAAGGCATTCTATTGATACCACATTTTATGCCGATGGGTTTACTTACCCGGGAGCACCTGCTGGTTGCAACTTAGTTAGCTTTCAACGCGATCCATTAACCAAGGAAGAAAGTCCAAATTACTTAATGGTTAGCAATTCTGCTTTGCGGGTTTTAATTGATGCAGGCACCTTAACAGGCAGTGGCGGAGCGCTCAAGATGTTTCAATTTCCTTCTACAATGGGGACTAAGTTTGTAGATTCAATTAACAATTATATTGACATGCTAGCTGCCGATATTGGCATTGAAATACCATTTGTTGATTCGGTTAGGATTATTTACGTGGTTAAAAATGTTTCAGAAATTGATGCGTATGGAAACCTAATTTTGGATGCGGGTACTTTTAGTAGCCTCAGACAAGTTATACAAACACAAATTAGGGTTAGCTTTAAAATTAGAAATACCTTAACAGGCACCTGGACAGATTTACCTGGTGGTGCTGGCCTTGGTGGTTTTAATGAATCAACCAAATCATATACTTGGGTAAGTGCCAATGGCGGTCATCCACTTATGGAAATGTTAGAAGACACCGCTGGAAATGTGGCGCAAATTGATTACGTTTTAGCCAGTAGCCGTGGGTTAACTAGCAAAGCAAAAGAATTTAGACTTTCAAAAGCACTTTCAAAAGTTTTCCCTGTTCCTGCAAGCGATGAAGTAACCATTGAATGGACTGGCACTAAAAATGGCAAGGCCAATTTGCAAGTGTATGATATCTTAGGAAATGAGGTTATGAGCGCTAAAGATTATGAGGTTTTAAACGGTCTGAACCAAATATCGTTGCAGGTAAATCAACTGAAACCTGGCGTGTATTTTTACACTTTAATTGGCGAAGGATTCGAAAGATCGAACCGATTTATTGTTAAATAATACCCATTGTAATTATTAAATAGCACAAAGCAATTAGATAATTTTACTAGGGTAAAATGCTAATATAGCAAAAAATAGTGCAATGAGATATTTGTTGAAGTTGGACTATATATATATTACCGAACGACAAGGTGTTTAGTCCAAATATATTAGTTTAAACATCTTGTGTATTGGTATAAAATTTCTCCCTAAATTAAATTGGTTAAAAAAAAGGAGGCTGTTTCAATTAAGAAACAGCCTCCTTTTTTTTATAAATTTGTTAAAGTTTATTCGGCTACAACTAGTTTTTGTGAGCTAGTGCTGTTACCAGCAGTTACATTAATTACATAAACACCAGCAGTAAGGTTGTTTAAGCTAACTGGAATTTCAATAACACCTTTAGCAGTATTAGGGAAAGACAATGAACTAACCTCTTGACCCATTAAGTTAACGATGCTAACTGTTACGTCTGAAGTAGTAAATAATTCCATTCCAACTTTTACACTTGTGCTAGCAGGGTTAGGGAAGATAGAAGAGATTTTAACATTACCCACTTCGTTGAAACCAACACCAGGCTTAGTACCCGAAGTATCAGTAGTTAAATGGAACCAAGACTCTAAGAATAAATCTTGCGTAAAGGCATTACCAGCAATATAACCTTTCCAAGAATTTGGTTGACCATCATCTTTATAGGAAGTGCTTTTCAAGGCAAACAAAGAGGTGTTCCAGAAGGTTTTGTTTTCCCAACCAATAGCACCAGAATTTTGGGTGAATCTGCAACCAAAATAGTTTGTTCTACGCATTCCAGCAGGAGCCGTAGTAGGATCTTTTTGGTAAACCATAACGGCAGTATCAGTGCCAATTACTGCAGGGATACCCGATTTAAAAGTATATGAAAATCCTACTAAGTTTGCAGTAGTAGAACCATTTGGATTAGCAACTACCTTCATTCCTGCAGGAGCTGGGAAAGAAGCAATTTTGCTGAACCAACCATTTTCGAACCCACCATCGTTGTTAGAAACTCTAGTAGTATCAAGCATGCCGTTAGCACCAGTACTTAAAAGGATAGTGTCCATTTTAACTAAATTAGCAGGTAAACGCTTAGCATAATCCCAGCTAACTGTAGCCAATTTATCTTTAGAAACATTGAATTCCAATTTGTTGATTTGTCCAGCTGCAAAATAGGCAATAAAAACAGTATCTGTTACAGGAGCCATGCCACCCATACCGTCGGAAATAGAATCAACATTGCGACCATATAAATATTGGAAGGCAATGCTATCACATTTGTAGCTATTGAATCTAGATAATTGATTTAATAATTTGTCTGTATTTAAAATCAAATCATCTTTAGGGTCAATAATTTGACCAACAGATTGCCATCCACCATATCTTATGGTACCATCATCTTCAATAAATTTGTTAAGAGAGTCATGCGTAAGGAAATTAACAAAACCTGTTAAACTAGTACCAACATTACTTTTGTCAATCATGTCCATAATTGAATACCAATCAGACACAAATCCTTTTGTTTTGTTTAACGATTTTTGGTTGAAAGGCTTAATAGTTTGATCCATTGAACGGAAACGTGGATCTTGGCTGTTGTCGATTTTTTGTGCCATTGCAGCCAAACCAAAGGTTAAAGCAGCAAGTGCGGTAAGTAACACTTTTTTCATTTTTATCAAGTTTATTTTAAAGTTTCAAATTTATATTTTTCTATTTATATATACAAGGAGACAAATATAAAGCTAAATAAGGTTGCATGCAACTCTTATAATTCAACCCAATCGCCGTTTTCTTTGATGAGTTCAATTAATTTGTCTACTGCAAATTCTGATTGAATGGATTTTTTTACCACCTCTTTCCCTTTGTAGAGGGTTATTTTTCCGGGTCCAGAGCCCACATAGCCGTAATCGGCATCGGCCATTTCGCCCGGACCATTTACAATGCAGCCCATGATGGCAATTTTTACGCCTTTGAGGTGATCTGTGCGTTTTCTAATCATGGCCGTAGTTTCTTGCAAATCGAAAAGGGTTCTACCACAACTAGGGCAGCTAATGTATTCTGTTTTGCTAATGCGGGTTCTGGCCGCTTGTAAAATGCCAAATGAGATGTCGTTTAAGCGCTTTTTATCCACCTCGCTGTCTATAAAAAAGACGCCATCGCCGAAGCCATCAATTAAAAGGCTGCCGGCGTCGGTACTGGCATAGAGCATGGTTAAATCCAAAGGTTCGGTCTGAACCAACTCCTTTTCGTAAGAAAGGCCAAATACGATGGGATTTTGTATGCCTTGTTCATTAAGTAATCCAATGGAATTGCGCAAGTCGCACATGGCGTGTGGATGATTGGCACGCATAATGAGCACTATGTTCGAATGAAGTTTTATGTTAGCAACAAGGTTTTGGTTCAGACAGTCTTGAGAATTTATTTTTAAAAAATTGAGTGTGCTGGAGAAAACGCTGGATTCTAGCCATTCGCTTACAGAAAATAGGGGAAAAGCATTGCTTTTGTCGCTTGCCTTTTGCCAGGTGGCAGGATCGTAAATGGCTTTTAGTCCAACGGGCAACATAAAGGGTGCAATTTGGTTTCCTAAAAAGAGGTAGTCTGCACCTAATTCGCTCATGCTCCACTTGTCTGTTTGGGCATTAAAGGAATAGCCAACTGCGGCTAAATTTTCTATTTTTAAGTGTGTATTGGAGTAATTAGCAATGACTCTTGGCACTTGATTTCCGCCAAAATTATGCACTAAATTGCTTACTCTTTTATCGTATTTGTAAAACCTATTTGGATTTTGAAGGAGAGATTGGCTTGGGTTTTCAATGGCCGAATTGTTTGCGCGGTTCTTGTATCTATTGGCTAATCTTTGGGCAACAGGTACTTCAAATTCTGGGTCTTCTGTTAAAGAAACCCGAATGGTATCTCCCAATCCATCTTCTAATAATGCGCCAATACCTAAGGCCGATTTTATTCTGCCATCATCGCCATCACCGGCTTCTGTTACGCCCAAGTGCAGTGGGTAATGCATGTGGCTTTGGTTCATGGTATCTACCAATAACCGGTATGCCTGAACCATCACTTGCGGATTGCTGGCTTTCATAGATAGCACAATATTTTGGAAGCCTTCGTATTCTGCGATGCGCAGAAATTCCATGGCACTTTCTACCATGCCCAGCGGCGTATCGCCATACCTACTTAAAATACGGTCGCTAAGGCTACCATGGTTGGTGCCAATTCTTAAAGCGGTTCCATATTCTTTGCAAATTCTAATAAGAGGAATAAATTTTTCTCTAATTCTATCGAGTTCCGATTGGTAATCTAGGTCGGTATATTCAAGTACTTCAAACTTCTTTTTGTCTGCATAATTACCCGGATTGATGCGCACTTTTTCGACGATTCTTGCAGCCATTTCGGCGGCATTTGGCGTAAAATGAATGTCGGCAACCAGTGGAACCTGAAGGCCACGTTTTTTAAGTTCATTTTTAATATTAGCCAAATTTTCTGCTTCGTTTATGCTAGGAGCAGTAAGCCTTACGAGCTCACAACCGGCATTTACCATTCTAATAATTTGCTCAACAGAACCGAGGGTATCCATGGTATCTGTGGTGGTCATACTTTGAATGCGAATGGGATAATCGCTGCCTAGGAGAAGGTCGCCAATTTTTACGGTATTGGTTTTTCTTCTGGTGTATTTTGTAAGGCTTTTAACAAAAAGCTGATTTTGGGTCATGGTATTTAAACGAATAAAGGTTTAAAAAGTTCTGCACTTGTGGCAAAAGTGGGTCAAATATAAGTTGGTATAAGTGCTTTAAAAAATGAAATTTGGGCTTCAATTTTGATTATTTGATATCGCCTTCAATGGGTCTAATCAAAATTTCTTCCACATTGGTTTGCGGCGAAAGTTCGTAGGCACCCCAAACGAGTTTGGCAATGTCTGTTGCGGGGATAAATCTTTCTGGCGGGAAATCGCTGTTTTTCCAGCTTTCGGTAAGGGTTGCTCCGGGTATGATAGCCGTTACTTTCACCTTTTTCAATTTTAATTCTTCGCGCAATACTTGGTTCAGACCGAGCATGGCATATTTGCTAATACAATAGGAGCCGCCATTGGTATAAGCGGTGATACTGGCGGTGCTACATACGTTAAAAATATGGCCACGGCCTTGTTTTACCATTTCTGGGGCGAGGGTTCTGCAGAGGTAATAGGCGCTGCTTACATTGGTAAGAAATTGTTTTTCGAAGGCGCCGTCTTCTTCTTCTAGGATGGTTCCTGGCAAGAAGGTGCCTGCATTATTAAATAGGACATCAATTTGTTTAAATTCCTTAAGAACGTCGTTGGCAAAGACTTTGAGCAGTTCTTTGTTGCTTACATCGCAGGCTTCCATAAAAAATTGTTGTGTTGGAAATTCCATAGAAAGTTGCGTAAAAAGTTGCTTAAGGTCTTGTTCGTTTCTGGCACAACCGGCCACGTTGAAACCTTGATGGGCAAATTGCCAAACTACTGCTAGGCCTATGCCTTTGGTGCATCCACTCACTAAAATTGTTGGATTCATAATTGTTTTATATAGCCACGAAATTATTGTTTTTGCTGGGAAAGTTCGATTTTATTTAATTGATTATTTTGACTTGAGGTTTTAGACTCTTGCAGAGAATTGCGAATGCTGTATATTTACCTCGATTTTGAAGGAATCTTTGGTATATGGAAAAATTTACATTTGTAACTCGGTTTGGTTCATACCTCTTGTTTTTGGCGACTTGCTTTAAGAAGCCTGATAAGTGGCGTATGTTTTGGAAGTCGTTTTTTAATGAGGTTTATAAAATGGGCAATGATTCTTTTGGGATTGTGGCCATTATCTCTTTGTTTATTGGTGCTGTAACGGTTATTCAGTTTGGCAGTCAGTTGCAGGGCAGTTTGGTTCCCATGACAATTTTGGGACGAATTGTGCGCGATGCCAATATTCTGGAGTTTTCGCCTACGATTGTGGCCTTGGTAATGGCTGGTAAAATAGGTTCAAACATAGCTTCAGAAATTGGCACTATGAAGGTGAGTGAGCAAATAGATGCCTTGGAGATAATGGGTGTAAATGCGGCTAGTTATGTGGCTTTGCCAAAGATATTGGCTTCCTTGTTTGCTATTCCAGCCTTGGTTGTTTGCAGTATGTTTCTATCTAATATTGGTGGGGCAATTTCTTGTTATTTTTCTGAAATGGTTACTGTGGATACTTATATACAAGGGCTTCGCATGGATTTTAATGGATTTTTTGTTACGCATGCCCTTACAAAGGCATTCTTTTCTTCTTTTTTAATTTCTACCATTTCTTCTTATAATGGCTATTGCACAGAGGGCGGGGCATTGGAGGTAGGAGCGGCAAGTACCATGGCTGTTGTGCAGAGCTGTTTGGCAGTCATTTTCTTTGATTATATTCTTACTCAAATTATGCTTTACTAATGATAGTTTTAACAGATATTTCTAAATCGTTTAACGGTAGATCTGTATTGAATCAGATTAGTGCCAAGTTTGTGAAAGGCAAATGTAGCTTTGTTATTGGGGCAAGTGGCGGTGGAAAAAGTGTGTTAATGAAATGCATGGTTGGTTTAATTGAACCCGATAGTGGCATCATTGATTTTGATAACAGGGATTTTTTGAGGCTTGAATATTCTCAGAAAAAGGAGCTCAGACAGGAGATTGGGATGTTGTTTCAAGGAGGCGCTTTGTTCGACTCTTTAAGTGTGGAAGACAATGTTGCTTTTCCATTGCGCATGTTTACCAATATGAACAAAAGTGAAATGTTGGATCGCGTAAATTTCTGTTTGAACCGAGTAAAATTAGACAATGTAAATAAGCTTTTTCCCTCAAATATTAGCGGGGGTATGAAGAAAAGGGTTGGTATAGCTAGGGCCATAGCGATGAACCCGAAATATTTGTTTTGCGATGAGCCCAACAGTGGTTTGGATCCGCTAACTTCTAGGGTAATTGATGAATTAATTACCGAAATTACGGAGGAGTATAATATTACCACCATCATTAATTCGCATGATATTAAGAGTGTATTTGATATGGGCGATCACATTGTTTTTATCTTTAAGGGACGTTGTTTATGGGAAGGCCATAAGTCTGATTTAAAGCGGTCTAATGTGCCAGAATTAGAGCAGTTTATTGCTGCGAGCGAGTTTAAATAGGTTTTATTTAAATTCCAAACATTTTTTAGGGGATTCCTGCCATTTTTGTGATAAAACATACAAAGGCTGCATTTTGTTGCAATTGCCTAAGGTCGTTTTTTTGCTCAATTTTTGGTTTTTTATTGTATTTTTATATTAAGACAAAAATGCTGTAATTATCAGTTTTATAGTGAGTTAATGGTTCTTTTAGAGGGTTGGAATTGTTGTTTATACATAAGCTACATCACTTTTTCTTTTGATTAAAGTCATTGTTATCTATGACAATTGTCATGCATTCTTTATGACACAAATTTTACTATTGTATTACCATTTCAAATAAATGTTAGGTATTATCAACTCAATTGTAAAGTATATTATGAAAAAAATGATTCTTGCTCTCAGTTGTTGTTTCCTAGGTTTAGGTTCAACAATGCTTTTCGCTCAAAGCGGCTATGTTGCTGCAGGCGGAAATGCCAGTGGAACGGGCGGAACGGTCAGCTTTAGTATTGGCCAAGTTTTTTACGTTGCTCCGTCAAGTTCAGCCTTTAATCTTGTTCAAGGGGTTCAACAACCTTTTGAAATTTCTACTGTAACTGGTTTGGATCAGAGCATAAAAGGAATAGACCTTCTTGCTTCTGTTTATCCAAATCCAGCATCCGAAACTTTAACCTTAAGGGTTGAAAACGGTAAATGGTTTAATCTTTCTTATGTGTTATATGATATAACAGGTAGGGAAATTACAAAGGGCAAAGTTGAAAATGAAGAGACCAAATTAGATGTTTCTCCATTGGCAATAGGCCAGTATTTTTTAAAAGTTTCAGAAGGAAGTCAATTAGTAAAAACATTTCAAATTCTTAAATCATATTAGTTATGAAAAATCTCAAACAAGTCTTAGGCATATTTGTCTTTATGCTATTAAGTTCGAATCTTATGTTGGCGCAATCGCCGCATAAAATGAGCTATCAGGCAGTAGTTCGCAACAGTAGTTTTAATTTAGTTGTTAGTTCACCAATAGGAATGAAAGTAAGCATTCTTCAAGGTTCTGCAACAGGAACATCTGTTTATTCTGAAACCCATACACCATCTACCAATGCAAATGGTTTAGCTACTGTTGAAATTGGCGGAGGTACAGTAGTTACAGGTGATTTCTCTACTATTAATTGGGCAACTGGTCCTTATTTCGTAAAAACAGAAACCGATCCAAACGGTGGAACCAATTATTCAATTTCGAGTGTTTCTCAGTTTATGAGTGTACCTTATGCAATGTATGCCTTAAATTCTGGTAGTTCAACTCCTGGTCCTCAAGGTCCTGCTGGTCCTGCTGGCCCTGCTGGTCCTCAAGGTCCTGCTGGATTACTTTCTGTTAATTGCCTAGATTGCCATAACCATGATAAAGGAGCAGCTACTTATGCAGGTTCAAGAGCAGAAAAGAAAGCCAATGCAACCAATGAATATCCTTATTCTGTGCATGGTGCAGGCGAAGCATATTTAAGCACAGGAACAAACCCTGGTTGTGCTGTTTGCCATTCGGATCAAGGTTATATTTACAAAGTAAAATCTGGTTTGCAACCAACTTATACTTATAGCTCTACTACAAGTAAATATTCATTTTCATACAACGTACCAGCAAGTGCATCTTCTGCAATGACTGGATTGCCTGGTAGAATTAGCTGTTATACTTGCCATAAGAGCAATGCAACAGATACTATGGCTATGATTTACACAGATACCGTTAAATTAGCATTGCGTTCATTCCCTGGTAAAGAAAAATACTTCTACTTTGCAGGCGATAATGGCAAAACCAATCTTTGCGTAAGCTGTCATCAAGCGCGTCCTTATAACCAAAATACCACTTCTGGCGATGGTTCATCAATGGATTATACTGCTATGGCTTTAAGCTTAGGCGATACCATGTATTCAAATACTAAAACTTCTAGTACTGGTAACAAATATAGTTTCTCTCGCTTTCTTGTAGGTCATTACGGTTGGGTAGGTAATGTTATAGCTGGTGTTGGTTTTGGTGGAATTGAAATCCCTGGTCCAGCCACTTATACAAATTCATTCCATAAAGGAAATGTAGGTTGTATTGAATGCCATATGGCACCTCCAACAATTGCTAGTGGTGCGCCGGTAGGTGGACATACGTTCTCAGCAATGGGTAATTTTAGGGGATGTAATACGGTAGATTGTCATAGTGGTTTAACGGCTACAAATACAAAAGTAACAACCGCTTGGAATACTCAAAAAGCTTTGGTTGATACATTAGGTGGATTGTTGATTTCTCAGGGTAGTTATCTTATATCAAAAGATACTACACTTAATTTAGAAGGAGCATTTAACAACCTATGGTATAAATGGTCGAGTTTACATTTTGATGGATATTTAAATATAGGTAACGCTGCAGGCCAGTTCCAAATTACCAATGGTACACCAAATGCAGGTTTAGTAAAATGGCCTACTTTAACAAATGGACAGTTTGGCGCATTGCAAGCAATGACTGTAGCATTAAGAGAGTCGAGCGGTGGTATTCATAATACAAAATATACCAAAGCCTTACTTACCAACGCTATTGCTTATTTAAGAACAAATCCAATTCAATAGTAGTGTAAAAGAGAATTGATTCTTAAAAAGATCACTTAAATAGATTTCTTGGGCATTTGCTCATCAAAAAAGGGGCCGTTTCACTTGTTGGACAGCCTCTTTTTTGATGTACAAAAAGCTAAATATTGAGAAAAATCATGTGATTGTATCTTTTAGGTCATTTTTCTTAAATATGTCTAGGATTATCTTGCAGCCTAATAAACCAATAAAAATAATAAACACATTATGAAAAAACGCACTTTACTTTACGCATTGCCAATTATGGCAGGCACCTTGTTAATTTCAAATTTAGCGATTTCTAAATTGGATAACTTTACCTCAGTAAATCGTGCTGGAGACGTTGCCGGGCCGGGCGTTACCACGCGCAAAGATTGTGCTAGTTGTCACTCTGGCCCTACACCTATTGCAAATGATAATGTACAAAGAGTGTTTACCTTTGATTCTGGATCTGTATACACGCCAAGTGCAACCCACGTAATTAAATTTAAATTGTTGGCCAGCGGCACCGTAGGGTTCTCTTCTACCGTACTTAAAAACGATTCTAATATTAAAGCAGGAATTATAGCACCCATAGATACCAATGAAGCTAAAGTGTTTACACATGCTGCTTCTGGAAGAACCTACCTTAACCATAAAGTAGGTGCAACTGCCAATGGGATGAAGGAATATACCTTTCAATGGACAGCTCCAGCAAAAGGTGCAGGTGCGGTTACCTTTTATTTTAGCTCAATTTCATCTAATTTGGATGATGGTACTTCTGACGATACTACCTATAATAATTCTTATGTAATTACAGAAAAAATAGTTTTAATTGAGGGTTTAAATAACGCTACAATGAAAGCTTCAATGAGTGTTTATCCTAATCCAACTAGTGATAGAATTAATATAAACTTTACAGCTATGAGAGGCAACGCTACAATTAGTTTAGTTTCTTTGGATGGAAAACAAGTTGTAGTTTTAATGAACGATAATTTGAATTCTGGTGATCAAAATTTAAGTTTTGATGTTTCGGGCGTTAAAATTGGAATCTATTTTTTACGTGTTACAAACAATGGAATGACAGCTGTTCAAAAGGTATTGGTTAACTAATATTAAACACATATTTGCAGCAATGCTGCACCAAAAAAGCCCTGAATATTTGCTTCTGGGCTTTTTTGGTTTTTAAAGTATTTTGAAATATTCATTTGATTTTTTGGTTCAAACCAATTGAATATTTTTGATTGTTGGTATAGCCAAGGACCTTCTTGAATTAGAAAAATAATATGGAATTGAATGGTCTGAAAGGGCCTATTTTATGACATAAATTATAATAATTGATTACTTATTTTATATTTGACAAAGGGGTGATTTTGTAAATTTGCATCATCAATTACCTAGACAAACCTTTAACTATTATACTATGAAACGACTGCTAAATTTAGTTTATTCGAATAAAGCCACTTTGTGGTTGCTCCTCGTTTTTGCAATATCCATGGCTGTTGCAACTTTTGTAGAAGATAGATATGATACACCTACAGCCTATAAATATATTTATGGAGCTAAATGGTTCGAATTGGTAATTTTATTGCTAGGAATTAATTTTATAGGCAATATTAAAAGGTATAACCTCATGTCTAAAAAGAAGCTTTCGGGCTTTATCTTTCACCTAGCATTTATTATCATGATAATTGGTGCTGGTATTACAAGGTATTTTGGTTTTGAAGGATTAATTCATATTAGAGAAGGGGAGTCGTCTGATATAATTGTATCGCCAAAACACGTGCTTAAAGTTATGGCAGTAGATAAACAAGGGAGCCTTAAAATGGATATCCCGATGGATTTAAAAGATACGCCAAATGTTAAGTTTGATAAAAGCCTTGAAACTAGCAGTGGTGATAATTTAAACATCAAATATAAAACATCATTTGCTAACGCCATTTATACTTTTAAAGAGAATATGGATGGCGGTATGGATTACCTCAAATTAAATGTTTTTATTGGAGGCAATGAAACAGATATTTATATTGCCGACAAGGGAATAGCAGGCAATGCCAATATTAGACTTACCTACAACAATAATATGGATTCAGGTGCTTTTCAGTTTTATGAGGAGCAGGGTAAATTCTTTTTAAGAACGCCCATGGCTTTAAAAACCATCACTCTTCCAATGATGGAGGCTGGTTTAATAGGTTCAGGGGAGATAGTTGAATTGAGGCCAAATACACAATACAGTACCTCAGATGATGGGTTTAAGTTTATATACCATGGTTTAATTAGAAAAGCGCAAAAACAGCTTACCTATAATATGCCTGGAAGGCCGGGTATTTCGGCAATTGTATTAGATATTCAGTTTAAGGAGAAATCTTATGAAGTACCTGTAATTTTGAATGCAGAAGGGTTTGCTGAAATGCAGCAAGCCGAAATTGAAGGGATTTCATTGTTATTGGGATATGGCGAATTGGAAACCAAATTGCCTTTTTCGGTTAAGTTAAGGGATTTCATTTTAGACAGATATCCAGGTTCGGCAAATCCTTCATCTTATGCGAGTGAGGTTAGTGTAATAGACCCAAGGGACAATACAACTTTAGATTATAGAATTTTTATGAACAATATTTTGGATTATGATGGATACCGGTTTTTTCAATCTTCTTATGATAAAGATGAAGGAGGAACGATTTTATCTGTAAACCATGATTTCTGGGGAACTACCATTACTTATATTGGGTATTTACTGTTGGGAATAGGATTTATTTTCAATTTATTTAGTAAGTATTCTCGGTTTCAGATTTTAGGTAGAAGCATTAGAGAATTAAGGAAAATTAGGCTAAAAAATGCCATGGTACTTTTTGTGCTTAGTGTGTCTGGCTTAATGGCTAATGCGCAAGAAATTGTGCTTAAACCTATTTCGGCTAGTCACGCAGAGAAGCTTGGTAGTCTTATTGTTCAAACCAATGATGGAAGGTCGGAACCCTTGCATACATTGGCCTTTGATGTGATACATAAAATAGCTAAGAAAGATCAATTTAACATTTTAGGCAAAGGTGATTTGGATGCCATGCAATTGTTTATTGATGTACAGTTGGATCCAAATTTCTGGAAAACACAAAAGATTATTTATGTTAAAGAGAAGTCTGTGTCTGCCGCTTTAGGTATCCAAGGAAAGTATGCAAGTTTTTCTGAGTTACTCAATCAAAATGGTGGCTTTAAATTGGGTGAGCAAACAGATGAGGCATTTCGCAAAAGGCCTGCAGAGCAAAATCCATTTGATAAGGAATTAATTAAATTGAGTGAGCGTTTTGAAATCTATTTTATGATGACTCAGGGGTCTATGTTGAGGCTTTTTCCTGAGCCAGTTGCCAATAGTACCATTTGGATAAGTTGGAATGACCCAAAAGCCCAAATACCCTTACAAGATTATCATAATTTAATGAGTGAATTACAGATTCCAGTTTTGAATTATAATAATTTTATGGGTTCTTATTTAAATGCTGCTTATACCGGATGTTCTTCTGGCGATTTTACTAGAGCCGATAAAATTGTGACCTTAATTGAGGGCGTGCAAAGAAGCAGTGCTGTTGCCAAATTAATCCCCTCGGCCCAGCAAGTGCAATATGAAATTTACTATAACAAGGCTGGCATTTTTATTTTTTTGAAAAATATTTATGGTGCTTTGGCTATTGTACTTTTGATACTTGCCTATGTGGAAAATTTCATAGAAAAAAGAAACAAGGTGGTATCAGGTATGTTGAATTTTTTCTTGGTACTTTTGGGATTGGCTTTTGCCTACCACACTTTTGGTATGGGGCTAAGGTGGTATTTATCTGGACATGCGCCATGGAGCAATGGATATGAAGCTTTGTTGTTGGTTGGTTGGGCTGGAATCTTAGCTGGATTTAGTTTTATTAGGTACTCAAAAATACCCTTGGCTGCTACTGCGTTGTTGGCGTTTTTTACCTTGATGACGGCAAGTCATAGTAGCTACGATCCTCAAATCACCAATTTACAACCGGTTCTAAAATCGTATTGGTTAATTATACATGTGGCTACCTTAACCATTAGCTATGGATTCTTGGGATTGGCATTTTTACTGGGTATTTTCATATTAACCTTGTTCTTGTTTAAAACAAAAAAGAATGCTGCAAGGTTTGAATTGAAAATTAAAGAATTGTCGCATATTAATGAAATGAATATTACTATTGGTTTGGCGCTTGCCACCATTGGTTGTTTTCTTGGAGGGGTTTGGGCCAATGAATCATGGGGTAGATATTGGGGATGGGATGCCAAAGAGACATGGGCATTAATTATTACCATTACTTATTCTATTGTTGTGCATTTAAGGTTGGTTGATTCTATGCGTGGAGATTATATCTTTACGGTAGGTTCGGTGCTTGGTTTTGCTTCGGTATTAATGACCTTTATAGGGGTGAATTATTATTTGTTGAAAGGCATGCATAGTTACGGAGCCGGAGAGACCCCCATTTTTCCAATATGGGGATGGATTACAATTTTATCTATTATTGCCCTAATTGTGGCAGCGGGAATGAGGAATAAGTTGCTTAGAAATAAATTAGAAGAATAAAACTTTAAACTAAAATTATAATGAAAAAACTATTATTTGTCTTTGGATTTTTGGCAATACTTGCTAGTTGCAGTGATAATAAATCATCTGCTAATACGGCTACATTAGATACTAATGTACATAAAGTTGTGGCTTTAGAAGCTATTAACACAACAAAATATACCTACATTAAAGTAAGTGAAAATGGTGCAGAAAAATGGATTGCTTGTCCTTTAGCAAGTGTTGTTATAGGAAAGGAATATTATTATGGCAATGAAATGCCTATGGCTAATTTTGAAAGCAAGGAATTGAATAAGGTATTTCCAATGGTTTATTTTGTGGAAGGTATTTCAACTGAGCCGCCGGTATTAAAGGAAGGTCAAGGCAATGGTCAAAATATGAATCCACAGCCTATGGGCCAAAATCCTGCACCATCTTCTGCACCTGAGCCTGCTGCAGCTCATGTTGGTTCGGCCGGAGTGGTTTCAGAAAAATTAGCGGTAGAAGTGAAACCTGCTAAGGGCGGAATTACCATCGCCGAACTGAATGGCAACATGAAAAAGTATGCTGGAAAAACAGTTACGATTAAAGGGAAAGTAACCAAATTTAACCCCGAGGTAATGGACAGAAATTGGGTGCATTTACAAGATGGTACAGAGGTGAATGGAAAGTTTGATATTACGCTTACTACTTTGGATAATGTAGCCGTTGGCGATGAAGTAACTTTTACAGGAAAAATTGTGTTAAATAAAGACTTCGGTGCTGGTTATATATATGAAGTAATTATGGAAGAAGCAAAATTGAAAAAGTAAAATTTAGATGTCTTTAAAGGGCACTTTTTTATGCCATTCAAGCATTTAAAGTGGATAGCATAGATTACCTGTTAAAGCCTCTGAAAAAAGCAGTGTTTCAACAAGCCATTGATAAATTTGAGCGCTTTTCTGGGGTACATCAAAAGTTTGAGGTAAAGGAATTAATTGCCGCTATTGAAGCCCAGAAAATGGTTTTTCAAAAACGCTTTATCATTAAAATTGGTCAAAGTATAAAGGTTGTTGAGGTAGATGATATCGCTTATTTCTATACAGAAGAGCGTTGTACTTTCTTGATGACTTTTATGGGTCAAAAATTGCTTGTAGATATTCCTTTGGAAGAGTTGCAAACACTGGTTGACCCAAGCTTTTTTTTTAGAATTAATCGACAATTTATATTGAATATTAAATCCATTGCGAAGATGTTTACGCATTTCAAATCGAGGGTAAAGGTTTTGTTGGATCCACCCATTGAAATTGAGACTTTGGTTTCTGGTGAGCGGGCTGCAGACTTTAAATTGTGGTTAATGGGGAAGTAAAAAGAGCAATTTGCCCATTTCGGACTTGAATTCTCCCCTTTCAGACATTTTTTTTGCTCTTGCTTTAAAATGAACCATATTTGTACTAATAAATAGCTTAATATGGTAAGAAGGTTTTCAATTGTGTTCATCCTAATTGGAGCACTTTTTTTGTTTGGAGCTTGCCAACATGAAATATTGGATATTACCGATATAATTGACAATGGCAATGGCAACCCAAATCCGAATCCATGCGATTCGAACATCGTGTATTTTCAAAAGGACATTTTGCCTATTTTGAATTCAAATTGTGCCATGAGTGGTTGTCATGATGGTATCACTGCCAAAGAAGGTGTTGTTTTGAACTCTTATGCTAATGTGATGGCAACTGGTAAGGTGGCTCCTTATTATCCTAATTCGAGTAAGATTTATAAGGCTATTTCCGAAACTAATCCCAAAGATATTATGCCTCCTGCGCCAAAATCTAAGTTAACCCCAGCGCAAATAGCACTGGTTGCTAAATGGATTAACCAAGGCGCAAAAGATATTACTTGTAACTCGGCAGGTAATTGCGATACAACTAATATAACCTATGCTGGAACCATTTCGAGAATTGTGAATACTTATTGTGTGGGTTGTCATAGTGGAGCAACGCCAGGAGCAGGAATTTTGCTTAATTCTTATTCGGGCGTTGCGGGTATAGCGGCCAGTGGCAGGTTGGTAGGAAGTATTAAAGGTTTGGCTGCCTACAAAGCAATGCCTGTTGGAAGTAAGTTAGACGATTGTAAAATAAAGCAAATTCAGAAATGGGTGGATGCAGGTTACCCAAATAATTAATGTATGAAAATAAATTATTTAAAGACATTTGTGCTGTTAGGATTATCCTTGTTTGTTTTTTCTTGTTCACATTATGATGAGGTTCAAGCAAATTTGAAGGAAAGCAAAAGTGGTGATGACGAAAGTCACAATGCTGGTAGAAATTGTGGTTCTTGTCACAATGTAAATGGATCTGAAGCTGTAAGAGAAGCGGGATGGTGGACAATCTCTGGGACTGTTTTTTCTAATGGAAGTAGTCTGCAAACTAAAGCAACCATAGAGATTTGGGAAAAGCCAAACAAACAAGGCAAGCTAATTAAGAGATTGGTGTCCGATGATAAAGGGAATTTTTATACCAACCAATTTATTAATTTATCCAATGGGGCTTATCCAGTTATCATAGTTGGATTGAACAGTAAACAAATGAATGTTGCTTTTACAGGCGGAAGTTGCAACAGTTGTCACGGAGTTTCTCGTAGTACTTTAGAAATTAATTAATATAAATATGCGTAAAAAAGTTTTTGGTGTAATGGTATTACTCGGGTTTTTGAGTAGTTGTTATAAAGATAAAGAAGAATTGTTGTACCCTGGTTCGGTTGGCGTTAACGACACAACTGCGGCAACGTATAATGCCTATATTAAGCCTTTGATTGCAACGCGTTGTGTGAACTGTCACCCTAATTATGGTGATTATGCTGGGTTAAATGGAGTTGTTTCGAATGGTAAATTTAAGGACAGGGTAGTTACTGCGAAGACCATGCCTCAAGGGAGTTCTCTTACTGCTGCTCAAATTTCAAAAATTTCCTTGTGGTTAAATGCTGGCGGATTGAATAATTAGAAAGAATATGAAAAGAATTTTATTGATAGTTTTGAGCATTTTCTCTGTATTTAATTTGCGTGCGCAAGACGACCTTTTGAATATGTTGGAGAGTGAGAATCCCAAAAAGCCAGTACCAGTTTTTGCTACTTTTAAATCTACTCGCGTCATTACGGGTCAGAGCATAGAGCATGTGGCAGCAAAGCATTTGAACTTTGTGATTTTACATCGTTTTGGCGAGGTTAATAAAGGAGCTTATGAGCTTTGGGGATTGGATCAGGCCAATATGAGATTGGTATTCGATTATGGCATTACAGACCGCATTCAGGTTGGGGTTGCTCGCAGTTCTTATGGCAAAACCTATGATGGAAATTTAAAGATTAAATTGTTGAGACAGAGCAAGGGAAAAGGTGGAATGCCTTTTAGTATGGGATATTATGGCAATACCGCAGTAAGCACTTTGGAGTGGTCTGATCCAAATAGACAGAATTTTTTCACTTCGCGTATGACGTTTTTTAATCAGTTAATTTTCGCCAAAAAGTTTGGCGATAAATTTAGTTTACAAATTGCACCTACGATGGTTCATCATAACTTGGTTCAATTAACCAGTGACCCAAATACCATTTATGCCATAGGAGTGGGTTCAAGTTTAAAGTTGAATAGGAGTTTTCGCTTAAATGTGGAGTATTATCCTCGTTTAACTGGAAAGGATGTGCCAGATGCATCTGGACAACAATTATACGATTACTTAGCTGTGGGAGTGGATATAGAAACGGGCGGACATGTGTTTCAAATAATGCTTTGTAATGGAATTGGCATGTTAGAGCAACACATGGTAAGAGGCACTAGCACTAAATGGGCTGATGTTGGAATACGTTTAGGATTTAATATTAGCAGAACTTTTTCTTTTGACCACAAAGCTGAAAAGAAGAAGTGGTAAGGTTTTTGAGTTAAGGTTTAACATTACATAACTACATAACCACATAACCACATAACCACATAACCACATAACCACATAACTACACAATTACATAACCACATAACTACATAACTAACTACATAACTAACTACATTACTAACTAACTACATTACTAAATAACAACATAAATATATGAAACATCGCATTCTTTTATTGGTTGGTACTTTGTTAAGTTCCACTTTTACATTCGCACAATTGTTTTCAACTGCATCTGGCGAGGTTAGTTTTTTCTCAAAAACACCTTTAGAGGATATTGTTGCAGATTCTAAAACCGTTTTGGTTGTTTTTAATTCTCAAACTAGGGGTATGGCTTTTAGTATTACCAATACCTCTTTTCAGTTTCCCAATAAATTGATGCAAGAACATTTTAACGAGAAGTATATCGAAAGCGAAAAATTTCCTTCGAGTACGTTTAGTGGAAAAATGAATGAAACCATTGATTTAACAAAGGATGGCGAATATACTGTTACGGTTGTGGGTAAATTAAAAATACATGGCGTAGAGCAGGAACGCACTATTCAAGGAACTGTTAAAGTAGTGAATGGAAGTTTACAGTTTTATAGCACTTTTAAAGTGAAGAATGCCGACCATAAGATTGAAATTCCTACGGTTGTAATGGCTAAAATTTCGGAAGAAATTGATGTGAAAGTGGATGCGAAATTAACTCCAAAGAAATAACAAAAAAGGCGACCAATTGGTCGCCTTTTTTGTGTAATCTAAATCAAATTTTTAAGAGTGAGTTGGCTTATTCGGCTTCACCGGGTGTGGATTTTAAATTCTCTCCTGCAACAGATTTCGCTCTTATAAGGCCTTCAATTTCCTGACTTAACTCTGGGTTATCTGAAAGTATTTGTTTAACGGCATCGCGGCCTTGACCCAATTTGGTTTCGTTATAGCTGAACCAAGAACCAGATTTCTTGATGATTTCTAAATCCACGCCTAGGTCGATGATTTCACCTAGTTTTGAAATTCCCTCGCCATAGATGATGTCGAATTCAACGGTACGAAAAGGAGGAGCTACTTTGTTTTTGGCCACCTTAACTTTGGTTCTATTTCCAACAATATCCAAACCATCTTTAATTTGGCCAATTCTTCTGATGTCTAAGCGCACCGATGAGTAGAATTTTAGCGCATTACCACCAGTGGTGGTTTCTGGACTACCAAACATAACACCAATTTTATCGCGCAATTGGTTAATGAAGATACAGATACAACCTGTTTTGTTGATGGTTCCAGTAAGTTTTCTGAGCGCTTGACTCATTAACCTTGCTTGCAAGCCCATTTTGCTATCGCCCATATCGCCTTCTAATTCTGCTTTTGGAACCAGGGCCGCAACAGAGTCGATCACAATAATATCGATAGCGCCAGAACGAATTAAAGCATCGGCAATTTCTAATGCTTGCTCACCATCATCTGGCTGGGATATAATTAAGTTTTCGATGTCGATGCCTAGTTTCTCTGCATAGTTTCTATCGAAGGCATGTTCTGCATCAATAAAGGCAGCAATGCCTCCTTTCTTTTGTGCTTCTGCAATGGCATGCATAGACAAGGTGGTTTTACCAGATGATTCTGGGCCATATATTTCAATTATACGACCGGTAGGTAAACCCCCGATGCCAAGGGCTATATCTAATGAAAGTGATCCAGTAGATAATGCATCCATTTCCTCTACTTTCTGGTCGCTCATTTTCATGACCGTACCTTTTCCATATGTCTTATCCAATTTGTCGATGGTTAATTGGAGTGCTTTTAATTTTTCTTTTACGTCTGCGCTGCTCATATTATTTGGTCTTTTATTTGATTCAAAATTAAGGTCTTACTCTTGCTTTTTTGTGCCTTTGCTTGTAATACTATCCACAAGTTTTACCATGTGTAAAACAAAGGTAAACAATTAATTGCGAAATAATGTATTTTTTTTTATCCAAATTTTGTTAAAATAATTAACAAAAAAATCAAGGTCTCACCATTTAGGGTGAGACCTTGATTGGCAAAGTGAAAGAGATTAAACGGCCTTTTTTTCTTTTGGTCCAACCATTAATATGTCCGACACGATAATTTCGGTTACATATCTTTTTTGGCCTGCCTTATCTAGATAATTTCGGTTAGAAATTTTTCCTTCAATGCAGATTTCTTTGCCTTTGTCGAGATACTTTTCTACAATATCGGCTTGCTTACCCCAGGCAACTAAATTGTGCCACATGGTTTCGCTAATTTTTTGCCCATTGTTGTCGATGTAACTTTCGTTGGTTGCCAAGGAAAAGCTGGCGACTTTTTTTCCGGTGGTAGTGGTGCGTAGTTCGGGACTCTGACCTAAATGGCCCATGAGTCTTACGCTGTTTCTTAGGTTTGACATTTTTTTGTTTTTTAAAAGTGTTACAATTGTTTCGCTTGGCCAAGCATGCTTTAAGACGCGGTTTTTTTTATACGTTTAAAAGCAATACAAAGTTTGGATAAATATTTTTGTTAGTCGGATGTTAGTCGGTTATATCCGTTTAAAATCGGTTAATGCAAAAGTCATAATTGAAGTCCCCAATATTGTTGGGCTATTATACCGATTATACAAAATATATAGTCCAATTTCGATAAATATCTCATTGCACTATTATTTTGTTATGTTGGCATTTACCACTGTGTAATTATTAAATAGCCCAAGCTATTTAATAATTACAATTGGTATAAGCTATGGTGTTATCGGGGTAAAAGACGGGCCATAAAGTATAAATATTTCAAATAAGTTTTATTTTTTGTTTTGGTTCAGACCGAAATATTTGCTGCTGTTTTTTTAATAGAATTAGGTGGCATAGCTAAATGCAATATCTAAATTATGACAGGTAAAATACCTTATGCTAAAGCAAAAAAAAGCGCCTTGTCAATTAAGACAAGGCGCTTTAAGGAATGCGGATAAAAATTATTTTGTAATTACAAACTTAATGGTTCTTGTACCATTAGCCGATTGTAGGTTACAGAAATATACGCCACTGTTTAACTCATGTGTATCGAATGAATGGTTAATGGTATTTGAAGTAAATGTTTTGCTTGATAATGTTCTTCCACTTAAATCAATAATTGTAGCAGTTAAAGGCAAGGTTTCAATGCCAGAAACGCTCAATGTTAATTGATCTTTTGCAGGGTTAGGGAATACATTTACTAAAGCATACGTTAACTCGTTTTCGTTGATGCTGGTTAATTGGTAAACGATTACATTACGCGTTACAGAATCTTTGTTACCAGCCATGTCGCTAACTACATAAGAGATGGTATATGTTCCAACTTTGCTCGAATCTAGGTTGCTCATGCTTATCATATTGGCAGTGATATTGCCATCTTTATTATCCATTGCAGTTGCACCTAAATCGGTATAAGAAGTATTGATTAACAATGAATCTGGATTCTTACCCAATATTGTAATAACAGGTTTTTCTGTATCTGGTGCGCCAGAGAAATCTAAATCGTTGCTATCTCTTGGTTGTAATTTCCAGTTGCTAAAAGATAACATGATAAAACCTTGCGCTTTTACCATTAATTGACCAGCAACTAAATTGTTGTTAAAATTATCTGGCAACTTGGTGCTAATATCGTCTATTCTTAAACCAGTAGTTTTGTTCTTGTTTGTATTAACTATGAACTCCCCAAAGTTAGAAGGAGCATCTGCATTTGGATTAACCACATAAACGCTATCAAATTTCAATAACATTCCTTCCCAAGGACAAAGTTCTGGGCGACGAGCGCCGCTGGCAGAAATTGCTACTACGGTATCTATGTTTAATGTTACAAATGCAGGCATTGCATTGTTGCTAGAAACCACCGTTCCGGCTACACTATTTAGGGTAGTATTTCCAAAATTCTCTCTTACTCTAAATGCAGTTAATGAAACTAAATCGCCTACTTTCCAAGAGCTGGTTACATCATTTACAGCGCGATTAATGAAAATGGCACTGTTCAATGAATTACCATCTTGAATGGTTAAAATATTCGTAGTTCCTTGAGTCATGTTAGTAGAAGTAACAACACCTCTTACATCTACACCAGAAATACTGTCGTTATGCCAAATGGTTTGGTTGTTTGGATACGGGCTAAATTGCAAATCTTGAATGGTGGTAATTCCTGCATCCTTTACCATATAAGCGTTATAGCTTCCATTGGTATCTGGAGATGAGGTATAAAATCCGTTTACATCTGTAGGACGGATAAAGTATTTTATAATGCTGTTATTAGGACGAGCAGGAATAAATCCGTACCACAACATGGTATCATTTGGCAAGGTATTGCGCGTTAAAGTAACCGTGTCGAAAACGCTGTTGTTATAACCAACAGTATGGAATAATTTTACATTGCTTACCTTGGCCGAACCTTGTTGGATTCTCACTAATACACCTACAGAATCGGTAGACTTAGCAACAGAAGGTGTTCTATCTCGGGTAGCAACTGTAGGAGGCGTATAGCTAATTGGACCTAAATCGGAAGGAAGCAATGGATTCATCGTAAAACGGTATTGACCACCAATAGCAGATTCAACAATTACCCCTCTTACAAATGAAATTTTAGTGCCAATAACTGGCGGTATAAATCTACCTGCAGGCAATAAACTATCTGCATTATTATCATTTCTGAACCAACCAGAAAAGTCTCCAATATCAATTGCATTGCCATTGTTATCTGCAATACTCCAAAACCAACGAGATCCACTTGCCTGACGGGTGAAAACAGTTACATCTTTTAACTCAACATATACGCCTTCCCATTTTTCGCCACTCGCTTTGTTTTGAACCTGACCAACAGAAGCATTTCCGGTCATCAATGAATCAACTTTAATAGTTGTTGCATGTACTTTTTTAGGGTCTAAATCCAAAATCTCAACTCCATTTTCCCAATTGATATCGGCCTTAACCATGTTTACTTGAGATTGACCTTGACGGGAACCAGCAGGTGCAGTTCCTCTAAAAGTTCTAATTACGCCCGTTACCCTAACTTTGGTTCCAGGTTTTAAATTATCGTAGAATTTGTTGTCATTTAATAGTTGCGCCAATGTTCTGCCAGATCCAGAAGGCTCGCACATAATTTCAACGCCACCCCAAGGTTTACCAAAGGTATCCACAGAAAGTACAGTTGCCTTTCTACTTGTGCTCAAACCATATAATCTTGGATCGAATAGAACAATACCGTCAAATCTAACGGTATCGCGGTATTGGGCATTCTTGAAAAACGGATTGACATAATCTGACGAATCGTTTGGAAAAGAAGCAGTTAACTTGTCGTTGTTTACAAATTGAACCGTGTCAATTGGAATTACAGGATAAGGGTTTTGAGCATTGACAACTATTGCCAGCATCAAAATACATAAACTTAGTAGGATTTTTTTCATGTTTGATTTCTTTTTAAATGTTAAAATCGAACCGCAAAAATAGACATTAATTTCTTTTAATCTAAGTTTGGGGATAATTAACAATTTAATCACCTAAAGTTCAAATTCTTTTAAGTTTTTTCTCGATTTTTGACCCCAATGCAAAAGTTTATAATCAATTACCCATATTTGCAAACACAGATGAATAAATATAAATTAGTCCTAATCGCCATTCTCAGTTTCTGTTTGAACCAACTTATCGCTCAAACTCCTGCGCAGAGTAGGTTTACCACTACTGGCAGAATTGGGTTAAGCATCAATAATTTTGGTACGTACGGAAGGCCAACTGTTAGAAGCAACACCCAAGGTCCGCCTTCCATGGCATTCCCCAGGGGAAGCGGCATAGAACACTTGTTCGAATCTGGAATTTGGATTGGTGCATTGGTAGATGGTCAGGTTAGGGTTAGCACCAGCTCGGTAGATGCTAGCTCGGGTTATAGCACCGGTGGAAATGGGTTTGAGTTTACCCAATTAAGCAGCATCAAAGAGCGCTCTAAATTGCCCAATAGCAGCAGTTATTCCTCATCGGCCATTTCTCACCAAGATTTCTTAATGTCTCAAACAGATTCTTTTGTAGTAATACCAGGCACTTCAATACCCATTGGCGGACATCAAAATCCGTTGGGAGCGGTTATTAATTTAGAAACTTATGCATGGAATTTCCCCTTCGCAGATTTTTTTGTTATCTGTAATTATACCATCAAAAATGCCTCAGACAAACGCTGGGATTCTGTGTATTTAGGAACCTTTAGCGATTTAGTAGTTAGAAATGTAAATGTTACACGCGATGCTGGAACAGCATTTTTTAACAAAGGCAGAAACGGCATAGATTATCCAAAGAACACCTTATTTGCCTATCAAAGTTATGGCGATGATATTGAAACAACACGCTCTTATGGGGCCATTCAGTTTTTAGGAATAGATTGGCGCGGCTTGTTTTTTAATCCACAAAAGCCCGATACTTTTTTAACTTTAGGCTTGCCTGCGCCAAGGGTAAATTACAATTTCTGGAATTTTAATTCTGTTGCCACGCCATGGAATACGCCGGGCAACGACCAAGAGCGATACTTAAAATTAAATACCAGCATCGATTCAATTACCTTGGTTGGCGGCGATGGTCCAATTAACGGCGTACCTGCAAATTGGTTGCAATTAATATCGGCTGGTCCGCTTGTAAACATAGCGCCAGGAGAAAGTTTTACCTATACATTCGCCTTTGTTTGTGCTAGGCAAAAAGAGCCACTATCTTATTTACCGCCTTCTAGCACAAGCATTATTTCTACACCAGAATCGCAAAAGGAACTCACAGATAATTTAAAGCGCACGCGGTCTACTTATGTAGGCGAAGATGTGAACGAAAATGGAGTTTATAAACCAGAACTCGATTTAAATAACAATGGAAAATTAGACCGTTATATTTTGCCAGAACCACCAGAATCGCCCCTCACTAAAATTGTTACCAGCAATCAAAAAATAGAAGTTTATTGGACCAACAAAGCAGAATATTCCATAGACCCAATTACCAGAACCCGCGATTTTGAAGGGTATAGAGTCTATAGAACCAATGCTGGCGATGATCTCGGTCTGAACCTATTAAATGAAGCAAATTTAATTGCGCAGTGGGATTCGGCGGGCAATTCAATTGGTTACAACAATGGTTTTGACTATATAAAATTGGATCAGCCTAAGGTGTTTGACAACGACACTACTAAATATCATTATAAATACACCATGGATAATTTATCGAATGGGTGGCAATATTTGGTATTGGTTACAGCCTTTGATAAAGGCGAAAAATCTTTGGATATTCCTTCTTTGGAATCGTCGTTTACCGAAAATGAAAACCGTGCTTTTGCCGGAACTTTAACTAATAATTTTAGCGGCAGCCATGTAAAAAAAGTGGGTGTTTATCCCAATCCGTATAATACTTCGGCCGCATGGGATGGCGGTACCTCGCGCACCAAGAAACTCTATTTTTATAATTTGCCGCAGAAGTGCGAGGTTAATATTTATACCAACAGTGGCGATATGATAGCCAGTTTACAACACAATAGCGATACCTATAAAGGAGAAGGAATTGGTTGGAGCAACAATTATGGCAACATAGATAAAACCACCATGAGCGGTGGCGAGCATGCTTGGGATGTACTCACCGATTTTAAAACACAATTAAGCACTGGGGTGTATTTATTTACCGTAAAAGACATGGCAAGTGGTGAGGTGCAAAGTGGTAGTTTTGCTGTTATTAAATAAAATTTTTTCATGCAAGAATTAAACTTTCCTACCTATCAATTTCAGTTAAATAGGGTAGAAGGAAAGGAGTTTATTTTTGATTCCATTAGAAAGAAATGGGTGGTGCTTACGCCCGAAGAATGGGTGCGTCAGCATGTGATTTTATTTTTGGTTCAGACCAAAAAATACCCCGCAAGTTTGGTGGCAGTTGAACGATTAATTACCTTCAATAAGCTTAAAAAACGTTTCGATATATTGCTTTATAATAAGTTGGGTAAACCCAAAATTTTAATAGAATGTAAGGCGCCAGAAGTGGCTTTGAGCAAGGAAACATTGTTTCAAATCTCTACCTACAATATGGTGTTTAAAGTGCCGTTTTTATTGGTTTCGAACGGACTCAATCATTTATTATTTCAATTAAATGAAGAGGGTAAATATATGGCAACACAAGAGTTTCCTTTGTTGTAATTTTAGCTGATTTTAGCTGATGAATATAATTACATCATTAAGCCGGCTAAAGTAGCGCCTAAATAAGAGGCAAGTGTACCGCAAATTAGGGCTTTAAATCCAAGTTTGGCTAAGTCGGCTCTTCTGCTTGGCGCAAGTTCGCCAATGCCTCCAACTTGAATGGCAATGGAGCTAAAGTTGGCAAAACCACATAAAGCAAAACTCACAATAACCACCGATTTAGGATTTAATGCACCCGAAGCTAACATGGGTGATAATTTAGAGTATGCCACAAATTCATTGATAACCATTTTAGTTCCCATGAGAGAGCCAACCACCTGCGTATCTTGTGCTGGCACGCCCATTGCCCAAGCAAAAATGGAAAAGAATGCGCCAAATATTTTGTCTAAACTTAGGATAGGAATATTAAAAGAACTGGTGAGGCCAAACCAAGATCCTATTAAATCTGGGAGCTGACAAAGTTTGCCAATTAAGGCATCTGCTAAGGCAATTAAAGCGATGAAACCAATTAGCATGGCAATTACATTTAAAGCTATTTTTAACCCATCGGAAGCGCCGTGCGAAATGGCATCTAACAAATTAGCGTGTACCTTTTTTACTTCTAATTTGATGGCACCTTTTGTGGGCGATTCTTCTGTTTCGGGCCAAACAATTTTAGAGATAACCAATGCGCCTGGTGCTGCCATAATGCTTGCCGCCAATAAATAAGGAGCCGGAATTCCCATAGAAATATAAACGGCCATTACCCCACCTGCAATGGTTGCCATGCTACCACTCATACTTGCCAAAAGCTCACTCATGGTCATGGTGGAAATGTAAGGTTTAATCATAATTTGTGCTTCAACCTGCCCAACAAAGGCGCTTGCAACATTAGATAAGGCCTCGCTGCCACTCACGCGCATAAGGGTGTGAACAATGCGGGCAAGAAACGAAACAATTATTTGCATGAGTCCAATATGGTAAGCCATACTCACTAAAACGGCCACAAAAATAATGGTAGGCATAATTTTAAACATGAACAAAAAGCTGTATTGGTCGCCAAAAATTGGCTTCAATAACTCTGGTTTTATGAGACCGCCAAAAACAAACTCTCCTCCTTTGTCGGCCAAGGTTAAAAGGCCTTCAATTTTCTTACCCACAAAAGCAAAAAGGCTTGAACCAAAACTTGTTTTTAAGATAAAAAGAGCGAGCAAAACCTGCAAACCCAAGCCGCTAAAAACTAACCGGTAATTGATTGCTTTTCTATTGTTTGAAAGCAAGAAGGCGATGGCAAGAATGAGCACAATGCCTATGATACCGGTATATTTTTCCATGTTATTTATTTCTTCTTTGAAGCTCATCGCGTATGCGCGCGGCAGTAGCGTAATCTTCTACATTTAAGGCATTTTCCAATTGTTGATTTAACTGGTCTATGGTTAATTTTGTATAAGAGGAGCCTTCTTCTTTTGGTTGGGCTGCAACTTTTTGTTTAGGTTTATCTTTGTCTTCTAAAACTTCGTTGATGTCTTCCTTAAATTCTACGCTTGCCGCGGCCATAATATCTTCGTAAGTATAGATTGGACACTTAAATCTAACGGCCAAAGCAATGGAATCGGAGGTTCTTGCATCAATTTCGCGAATCTCGCCATTGTGTTCACAGATCATTTTTGCGTGAAACACCCCTTCGTTTAGGCTATAGATAACAATTTCGTGAATTTGTATTTCGAATGATTTGCAGAAGTTTAGAAACAAGTCGTGCGTCATAGGCCTAAACGGCACAATTTTCTCAATTTCGATGGCAATTGCTTGAGCTTCAAAGCTGCCAATAACAATTGGCAGCTTTCTATTGCTGTTCTCTTCACCTAAAATTAAGGTATAGGACCCGCTAGTTTGGCCGGTGCTTAATCCTACAATGTTTAACTTTATCCTACTCATGAAACTCTTTTTACGAGGAAACGAATTAACTAAATAAGCACAATATAAAAAAATTAAAAGCACTAAAATAAAAGAGGCGCATAACCTTGCGCCTCTTCTTATAAATTACTTTAAAAAATTTGTTTGGTTCAGACCGTTATTGCGCACTTTTGAATGCCTTGGCTGCTTCTAAAACTTTAGGCAACACTTCAAATGCATCTCCTACAATGCCGTAATCTGCTGCCTTAAAGAATGGGGCCTCTGGGTCTTTGTTGATTGCTACTATAACTTTGCTTGCGCTTACGCCTGCAAGGTGTTGAATAGCGCCCGATATGCCAATGGCGATGTATAAATTTGGTTTAATGGTAATACCAGTTTGACCCACATGCTCTGAATGTGGACGCCAATGCATGTCGCTCACAGGCTTTGAACAAGCCGTTGCTGCGCCTAATACTTCGGCTAGGTCTTCTATCATGTGCCAGTTTTCTGGACCTTTCATGCCTCTACCTGCGCTTACCACCAATTCGGCTTCTGTTAAAGGAATTTTACCGCTTGCCCTAGCCACCTCAACAGAAGTGGTGTGAATATCGGCAATGGCAATGCCTGCATCCATGTTTTCTATGGCAGCAGATTTAGCCGATTCCACAATATTGAAAGAATTTGGGGTAATGGCCAATACTTTAATAGAGGTATTTACGGCAACATCTGCAAAAGATTTTCCAGAAAATACGGTTCTTCTAACCTTAAAGCCATTGCTGTATTCTGGGAAAGAAATTACGCCACTCACAATGCCTGCATTTAATTGGGCTGCGGTGCGCGGTGCAATAGTTTTGCCGCTGTATGTATTAGATACAATAACCAGTTCTGCGTTTAAGTTTTTTGTAGCATGCGCCAATGCTTTGCTGTATGCCTCACCCGAAAAGGTTTTAAAATTATCTTGGGTATAAGTTAAAACTTGGTCGGCACCATATTTTCCTAGTTCGGCCAATTTTTCGTTGCTTACTTCACCAATAGAAACAGCGGCCACGCTGCCATTATTTGAAGCAGCAATTTGTGCTGCATAGGATACTGCTTCAAAAGTTGATTTTTTGAAATTTCCATCCTGATTTTCTGCAAATACTATAATTTTCATGCTTACTCTTTTATCGTAAATTAAATAACCTTAGCTTCATTGTGTAATAACTCAATTAATTTGCCTGCATCGGCAACATCAATCATTTTGCAAGCACCCTTAGGAGCAGGCAATTCAAAAGAAGTAATTTGAGTATTGGCTTGCGAACCGTTTGGTTCAACCACCTTTAAAGGCTTGGTTCTTGCGGCCATAATTCCGCGCATATTTGGAATGCGTGGTTCTGTTAATTCCTTTTGTGCACTTGCCACAAACGGCAATGTGCAATCTAGTTTTTCTCTGCCACCATCAATGTCTCTTTCTAATTTTGCCACGCCATTTTCGATGTCAATTGCGGTAATTACATTGATGCTAGGCATATTTAGCATTTCGCCCAATAAGCCTGCCACCATTCCACCATTATAATCAATACTTTCGCGACCCGTTAAGATGAAATCGAAATTTTCGCTTTTGGCATAATTAGCAATTTGTTCTGCTACAAAAAACGCGTCAATTGGTTCAGCATTGATTCTTACTGCTTCGTGTGCGCCAATGGCAAGTGCCTTACGAATACTAGGCTCGGTTTCTGCCAAACCTACATTTACCACGGTTACCGTTCCTCCTTGTTTTTCAGTTATTTCGAGGGCGCGTGTCAATGCCAATTCATCATAAGGATTAATGATAAATTGCACACCTTGGGTGTTGAATTTTGTGTTGTTGTCGGTAAAACTCACCCTGGTGGTGGTATCCGGAACATTGCTAATGCAAACCAAAACTTTCATGTTCTATCTATTATATATTTTGCTAAAATAGCGTTTTAACCAAAATTAAATTTGATATTTTGATTAAACCACTTTATTTTGAATGGGCAAAAATAACTGAAATATTAACAATCCGAAATGAACACCGAACGTTTACAAAAATTATTGGCATTAAAAGAAGAAGATGCCACAGATATTTTCCTCGTTTATGCTATAGGCATAGAATATATCGGTCTGAACCAAAGCGCCGATGCTGAGAAATATTTAAGGGAATGTTTGGCAATGGACGAAGGGTACATTGCCGCTTATTACCAATTGGGCTTGGTGCTTCAGCTTGCTGGAAAAGATGATGAGGCCTTGGCCTATTTAGAAAAAGGCTTGGGATTGTTAAAAGGAAGCAGCGATCTTAAAAATATCAATGAATTTAGAAGCTTAATTCAAGAGATAAAATATTAAGAAATTTTACAATTATTATTCTGGCGCTTCCATACAAAGTTCTATTAAAACGCCATTGGTACCTTTTGGGTGCAGAAATGCTATAATTTTATTATCGGCACCTTTTTTTGGCGTTTCATTGATGAGTTGAAATCCCTCTGCTTTTAGTCGCGCTAGTTCCTCATATATATTATCAACCGCAAAAGCGATGTGGTGAATGCCTTCGCCTTTTTTCTCAATAAATTTGGAGATGGCGCTATCTTCTGAAAGGCCTTGCAACAATTCTATTTTATTGGCTCCATTTTGGTAAAAAATTGTTTGCACCATTTCGCTTTCAACCACTTCTTTTTTATACGGCGTTTGGTTCAGCAAGGCATTAAAAAGTGCCTCTGATTTTTCTGCATCTTTAATTGCGATGCCAATATGTTCAATTTTTTGTATCATGTGTATTAGTTTTTTAGGCTAGAATATGTAAGGAAATATTGGTCTATTTGTTGGTATTGAACCCATATTTCTTGGTTCATTGTCTCGTTTATAATATTGGTTTTAAGCAGGCCATTTTCTTGAATGGTGAAGGCCGAAATATGGAGATTCTTTTTAAAATCGAGCTCCTTGTTGCTGTAAATTTTATAGAGTGTTTCCTTGGTGCTCCAAATGAGGGTTTGCGCTTTTATTTGATCTTCTTCACCGGCAAAAGCTAACTCTTCTTGGTTCATAAATTTGTGTTTAACCCGGCCAATTCTGTTGTCTATTTTCTCTAAATCGAGGCCTAAATGTCCGGTTTCTGCAATCAAAATGGCGGCATAATCAAAAGAGTGCGTAATGGAAATGCTAAACGGTTTTCCGTCTAATTGCAGAGAAGGTTTGTTGTTTTCGTTTTTGGTTAATACAATTTGGTGCTTTGGAAATAATTCGGTAAGCAAAATTCTGCTGGCTAAGTAATGCCGCGCATTGGCCTGATTTATTTTAACGTGGTGTTCGTTTTCGAAATAGTTTTTACCTAGGCTGTTAAGCAGTTCCTCATTGCTTTCTTGAATATGCCAAACGGCCAAGTTAGCATGCGGTTCAATAATTTTATGTAAGACCAATGGCATATGGTGCAAGTTTACTTTTTTAAGCTCATTTTTGAAGGAATTATTTTGTTATGCAAAGAAAAATTTCTGTTGAGAAAATAAATGAGTTTACGGGTCATGCCGGAAACATATATGCTTTATACGTTTCTAAAAATTCAAGGGCAGTTTTTACAGGGGCTTCAGATGGGTATGTGGTTGAATGGAATTTAGAGAAGCCCTTGGAGGGGCGTTTAATTTGCAGGCTGAACCAACCCGTATATAGCATTTATTTTCATGAATTAACGCAACAGTTGTGGATAGGAGTAGCCTCTGGCAATGTGCATGTGGTGGATTTAAAGACGAAAGAAGAAATAAAGAATTTAGCTGTTCACCAATTGGGCGTTTTTGATATAAAGGGTGCTGGAAATACCATATATGTAGCCGGTGGCGATGGTTGTATTTCTGCTTGGGATGCCCAAACGATGGAGCTGCTTGTTTTGAAGAAAATTTCCGAAAAAAGTTGTCGTTGTATTGCCATACAACCACAAGGATTGGGTATTGCTGCGGGTTTTAGCGATTTTTCCTTGGCAATTTTGGATAAGAATTTAGTGGTATTTCACCATGAATTAATGGCGCATCAGCAATCCGTTTTTTCCTTGGCATTTTCGCCAGACGGGTTGTTTTTATTGAGTGGCGGAAGGGATGCCTTTTTGAATATTTGGGCATTCGATGAAGATAAAAGGACGGTAAAATTAGATCAAGGCATTGCGGCACACAATTTACATGTTCACCATATATCGGTTCAAACCGAAGGAGATTTTTTCTTAAGCTCAAGCATGGATAAAACCATTAAAATATGGAGTTTACACGATTTTTCCTTGTTAAAAGTAATTGATAAAACGCGCAACGAATCGCATGTAAATTCTGTGAACAAAATTGCATGGATAAATGAGCACGAATTTGTGAGTATAAGTGATGATAAAAAGCTCATGCATTGGCGGGTTATTTCTTAATATTTACTCAATTTTAGACGTTTTTAATCCCATTATAATCCTAATGTGACGCATTTTAAATTCATATGCCGCTAATTGAATAGGTTTTTATGCCTTTTGTGTAATTTTGTTATAATTTGTTCTCATTGCGCTTGCTTATTTTATCCACAAGTCTATATGTTTATTGTACGAATTAGAGGACAGCTTATCATTTTTTGCTTATAGATTAGAAAAATTACTTTTAGTTAATTTTATGTTGGTTTTATCTGGTGCATTTATGGGCAAAAGCTCTTTATGAAAATGCAGGGTAGTGAAGTTGTATTCTGCTGCAAATAAATGGTTTAGTGTGTTTCTAAATTTTGAAATTAGAAAACAATAAAACCAATAAATATGAATCAAATCTTTTTCACTAGAAAATTAAATCATTTTAGATTTATCTTTTCATTTTTAGCATTACTTCTTGCAAGTAATTATGGCTATTCACAAACTTATTGTAGCAGTGGTGCAACAAGCACTGCAGATGATGACATTAGTAATGTTACCATTTTGTGTGGTGGAACTGTCTTGCTAAATAATAGTTCTATTTGTAATGTAACCCTGCCTCAGTATTCCGATTATACGGGGTCATTGCCTGCAACCACCTTGTATCCAAATAATACTTACACTCTTTCTGTAACACTCACTCAATGTAGTGGTATTTTTTATGCTAATACAGCTAAGGCTTGGATAGATTATAATAAAAATGGAACTTTTGATGAGCCAGCTGAGTTGATAGCGACTATAAATGCAACCTCGCCGTTTCCTTCTACCCATACTGCTTCATTTGTAGTGCCAGGTAACGTAACTCCTGGTATAACCAGGTTAAGGATTGTTCAAATAGAGAGCAATACCAATCCTTCATCTTGTGGAACTTATAGTTGGGGCGAAACTGAAGATTATAATGTAAGTTTTAGTACCCCGCCTGCAATGAGAATAGATTCGGCAATCACCACCCAAACAAATACTAGTTTTGCTCCAATTGGTGCAATTAACCAGCAGGTAATTGGTGTTCAGGTGGCCGTAACAGGTGCAGCCAATCCTTTAAACATTACCTCTCTAAATTTTAATACAAATGGAACAACTAGTTTATCTGATATTTCTAATTTGAAGGTTTGGTATACAACAAGTTCTTCTTTTGACACATCCACACAGTTTGGTTCAACATTAACTTCGCCAACTTCCACATTTTCAATTTCGGGCAACCAACAATTATCAGGTGGATGTTCTGGGAACTTTTTTTGGTTAACTTATGACGTAAATTCTGGAGCAACACCAAGCAATATTTTAGATGCTGAATGTTTACAGATAAATTATGATTCTTTAAGCAATGCCAGAATACTCATTCCAATTGTAACTGCTCCTATTGGGAATCGAAGTCTTCAATCAAGATTGAACGGAAATTATACGGTAGGTGTTTCGGGTGATTACCCAACTATAACACAAGCTTTGCTTTCTCTGGGTTCTTTGGGTGCGGTTGGCCCTGTAACATTTTCTTTAATTGATGCAAATTATCCAAGTGAAACTTTTCCAATAACCATTAATGCCTATTTTGGAATGTCGGCAATTAATAAATTAACAATTAGGCCCGATGGTGCCATGTCGAATGTGTTAATACAAAACACCAATTTAACTTCTGGTGTATTTGTAATTAATGGGGCCAAGTACGTTACCATTGATGGTAGATCGGGGGGAATTGGAACTGCCCGCGGATTAAATTTGGTTAATTTTGCTTTAACCAATTTTGCCGTAGTAAGTTACCTAAATGATGCAATTTCTTGCGATTTAAAATATTGCAATATTCGCTCCTCTAACATAGCCTTAACAGGTGTAAATGCAGGTTCGGTTTATATCGGAAATTCGACAGGGTTTACTGGCAACGATAGCATTACTATTTCTAATAATTACTTTGCAGGAACCAGTTTAGGGAAGCATAATAACTCTGTTTATTCGCTTGGTCAATCTGCAAATATTCAAAATAACAACATTACTATTTCGCAAAATGATTTCAACGGATTTGCCTTTAATGGTATATTTTGTAATGGAACAGGAAATGGTTCAAATTGGAATGTAACGGATAATAGCTTTTACGATACGCTGGTAAATACGGTTTATTCATCCACTTGGACTGCTATAAATTTGGCGCCATTATCTACCAGTGCTGCCAATTATTTTAATGTTTTAAGAAATTACATTGGAGGTTCTGCTCCTTTATGTGGTGGAAGTCCGCTAAGCAATAGTAGCTCCATAATACGTCAGGGTATTTTGTTAAATGCTGCTACAGGGCCTGCTAATAATGTTTATGGAAATGTAATTCAGAATATATTATTAAATGGCTCGGGTACTAGTCAATTTACAGGAATAAGTGTAACCTCGGGAGCGGTTATTATAGACAGTAATACTATAGGCAGTTTAACAGTGCCTGGAAGTATTACTATGAATTCTAACAATGTATTTCTCGGTATTAATTCCACAGCCTTTAATGTTAATATAAATGTAACCAGAAATTTAATTGCCAACATAAACCATAATAATATAAGTACCACAGGAGCAATAAGGGGAATGAATATTGGTGGTTCTGGTATAAACACCATTGATAACAATATCATTAGGGCATTAACCACCAATTCTGCTAATGTAGGAGCAACAACTGTCGTTTCAATGGGCGGGATAATATGTTCTGGATCTGGCACCAATAACATTACCAATAATCAAATTGGTGGTGGCAATGGGGCGCCATTGGCAAATAATTGCAGCACAATTGCGGCAGTTAGGGTAACGGGTATTTATGTAAGTAGTGGGTTAACCACTATCACAGGTAATACCATTGATGGTTTAAGGATGCATGCAACTGCCACCACAACTGTTGGTACTACCACTTCTGCTAATATGTTGGGAATATGCAACGTATCTTTTACTTCTGGACAGGTTATTTCAAATAATATCATTAGGCATTTATATATTAATTCGGCAGCAGCAGTGCAAAATACCCAGCTAAATGCTATTTTATATGCAAGTAATGGATCACATACAATTTCGGGTAATACTATATATGGTATTATTTCTAGAAGTAGCAATATATCAACTGCCACTTCCTCTGCCTTAAATTTAATTATGGTTTCGAGTTCTGGAATTTCAACCATCACCAATAATTATATTGACTCTGTATCTTTATTCACCCCAACAGCTACAACTACTACCCTAAATGGAATTTACGTTGTTGGAACAACCGGGAATACGATAAGTGGCAATACCATTAAATCTATATATACCAATTCAACCCAAACCAGTGTGTCTTTTGGCTTAATTGGAATTACTTTGGCCTCTCCCGTAATAAATCAAAGTGTAATTAATAATAGAATTTATAATTTAGTAAATACAAATAGTGCTGCGGTTACTTCTTCCATATTAGGAATTAGGGTAACCACCAGTACAAGTTTGGTAGGTAATTCCAATTTGATTAGTCGAAACTTGATCCACAGTTTTAGAATGGCATCTACTGGAATTTCTACTATTGTTGGAATTCAAAATGTTCAAGGGGTAAATACTTTTTCTAATAACATGATTCGCTTAGGAATCGATTCGTTGGGAAATGGATTTACTGGACAATATATTGTTTATGGAATGCACGATAATTATTCTGCATCTAATATTCCATCGTACTATTATAATAACTCAGTTTATTTGGGTGGAGCTCCAACAAGTGGAACTAGTTTAACCGCCTGTTTATTGTCGCCAAATAGTTCTAGACTTTTAACCATTAAAAACAATATTTTGGTTAATGGTATTTTAAATGGTGGTACCAGTACCGCTCAACATCATGCCCTGAGGATCAATAACACCTTCAATATTACTAGTAATTACAATGTTTTATTTGCGCCAAATCCATCTGGATTTATTGCGAGCACCATACTACCTGCAACAAATTATACTAATTTATTGGGTGCCACGGGCTGGATAAACGTAACCAAATTGGATGCGCAAAGTGGGAATATAAATCCCGATTTTGTTTCTGCAACAGGAAGTAGCAGTGTGGTTGATTTGCATTTAAATACGGTTAATCCGGCCGAAAATGGAGGTGATCCAACAACAGCTACTTTTAATACAGTTGATTTTGATGGCAATGCAAGAAGTGGATTGTCGCCAGAAGATATTGGCGCACATGCAGGTAATTTTACTTTAAGTAAAGACACACTAGCACCAACCATAAGCTATACAGCTTTAACTAATACTGCAACTCTTGCCAATAGAGAACTTACTGTTTCCATTATGGACAATGGTGGAATACCAAATTCGCCATCTGATGTTTTGAGACCAAAATTATATTACAGAAAAAATGGAGGTGCTTGGTTTTCTGCTTCATCCAGTTTATCGTCTGGTAATTCGCGCAATGGTACCTATACCATGTTGTTTGATTATACAAGTGTTTCTGGTGTAATACCAGGCGATCAAATTCAATATTATGTAGTGGCCCAAGATAGCGGAGCCAATTTAAGCAGTGCGCCACTTTTGGCAATTGCCATAGATGTAAATACCGTTGCTACGGCACCTTCAATTTTAAATTCTTACCTCATATCAAGTCCTTTAGATACGATATTAATAGTTGGTTCAGCCCCAAGCAATTATTTAAACTTAACAGCAGCGTTTGCAGCTATTAACAATGGCGTATTGCAAGGAAATACCGTTATTTATTTAAAGCCGGGAACCATAGCAGAAACTTCACCTAATTTGAGTCAGTGGTTGGAGATTAAGAATGGTAACATGGGTAATTATGATTATACCTTGACTGTTCGTCCGCAAACAAATTCATTGGTTACCTTAACAGGTGCAAGTATTACCTTGAATGGTGCAGACCGTGTAACTTTTTTTGGATATGATACTTTAGGCACTACCAATGATTCTAATTTAATTGTTTCTACAACAGGTACTGCTATTTCATTAGTAAATGATGCAAGCAGAAATGCATTTTACAATGTTATTTTTGCTGGTGGAAGCACCGTTGCTAGTATAGGTGCAGGAACTATCACTGGAAATGACAATATAGTTTTCCAAAGATGTAAATTCAGACCCAACAGTACTTTATCTATACCGTCCTTTTTGTTTTTTAACAATGGAACAGTTGGCAAGGAGAACGATAGTTTGCTTGTTCAAGAGTGTGATCTTTACATTGCCTCATCATATCAAATGTATTTTGCCGGGGGCTTTGGGAATATGATTCGGATAAAAGACAATCATTTTTATCAGCCACTTGCAAGTAGTTTGATATACCAGCTTTTATTTCAACCAGGAACATTATCTAATTTAGATACCATTTCTGGTAATTATTTTGGTGGAACTGCCAGATTTGCTGGCGGTACTCCAATGTTAAATGCATACACCAGTCAATTTAGGGTTTTGTTTGTTTCACAAGTTGGCTCCCAAACAGGCGTATACATAGCTAACAATGTAATTAAAAATATTACCCTGACTTCCACTGGTTCTTTTAATGGAATTTACATGCAAACTGGTATTGGAAATATTGTTGGAAACTTAATTGGGGATACCTCATCCGTTAGTCCTGCTGGAATCAGTGTTGGATTAACCACCACTCAATCTTATGGTATTTTTGGTTCATCTTCTAGTCCAATAACTATTAAAGATAATAACATTAGCAACTTTACTTTGGCTGGTAATAGCGCATTTGCAGGTATTCAAAATTCGAGTGGCGTTATCCAAATGAATGATAATTTGGTTCAGAACATAAGCAACACAAATGTTGCTGGTACTTCTGTTAGGTTAATTGGAATACAAAGTTCATCTGCCTCTATTTCTGAGATCAATAGAAATACGGTGAGGAATTTTACTTGTAATTCTGCCAATACAGGAACTACCATCTCATCTGCAGTTTTGGGTATTATGAATAACTCCGCCACTGCATTAAGTATAAGTAACAATGTGGTTAGGAATTTGGTGAATACCAATAATACTGGAACCCACAGTATGCATGGAATTACGCATACCAGCGGTTTAGGTTTGGTAGATGGAAATACCATTGAAGATTTAACTTCGGGAAGTATTTATACTGGAACCACTACCTTAGCGCCACTTGTTGGATTGTATATATCTTCTTTTACCTTAAGTCAGACTTTTACCAATAACACTGTTAAAAATCTAAATTTAATTGGAGCTACAACAGCTATCAAGCAATTAATAGGTATGTCGGTTTCTTCGGGCGGACAGCATGTCATATCAGGAAATACGATTCAGGGGTTAAAGACGAATAGTTCTTCTACCAATTCTACCACTAGTTCTTCTATTATTGGACTATATATTAATGCAACGAGTGCTCAAATGCAGGTGGTAAATAATAAGATTAGTGTTTTAGAGAATAGCTATAATGCATTAGCAAATGCCAATAATATTATTGGAATGTACTATAGTAATTCAATTACTACTGGTACTAATTCAATTGAAAGGAATTTTATCCATAGCTTGAGGCTAGAAACAGCTGGTGCTGGCGCCATAACTGGGTTACATGTGAACTCTTCTACCAATGGAACTTTTGCCAATAATATCATTAGAATTGGAGTTGATTCTTCGGGCAGTGAATTTTCAAATCCATATATTGTTAATGGAATTTTGTTGGCTACAGGAAATGTAAACCAGTTTGTTCATAACTCAGTTTATGTGGCTGGTCAACCTAGTGTTGGAACTTCTAATACCCATGCATTTCAAATGACTATTGGTTCTACTTCTACGCTTATTTTAAAGAATAATATTTTCCAAAACGATGCTATAAATGGCGGGTCATTTGGAAAGAATTACGCAATTAAATTGGCCTCTTCGAGCAATATTAATAGCAACTATAATATGTTTTATACCCAAACCGATCCATATAATTTTGTGGGATCTATTGGTATAACAGATTATGCGAATTTGGCAGGTACTGCAAGTTGGCATTTGGCTACTGGTTTAGATTACAACAGTGGATTTGGCAGTGCTCAATTTATAAATCCGAAAGGAAATGGTTCAGATTTAGATTTGCGCCTAAGCAGTCCAAATCCATCAGAAGCTAATGGTGATGCTACCGTTACAGCAGCTAGTTTGGATTATTTTGGCAATTTACGTTCTGGATTAACGCCATCAGATATTGGAGCCTATGCAGGTAATAATACAAAAGGTGCGGATTTATTTGCACCAATGATTTCATTTACACCAATCAATAATACAGGTGATGCGGTTGGCCCAATGACTGTATCAGGCATTACAGTATCAGATGCGCAAGGCATTTACACTTCTGGTTCGTTAAGGCCAAAATTATATGTTAAGAAAGGGGTGAATGGCACCTTTACCGCATTGAGTCCATCTGCTTTTACAGGTACTTCACGCAATGCTAGTTTTGATTACAGCATTTCTTATGCAGGCTTAGGTGGTGTGAGTGTAAACGATTCTATATTTTATTATTTAGTTGCTCAAGACAGTGCAGGTAATATTTCATCGGCACCAAATTATGCAGTTGCTACAGATGTAAATACAATTTTGGCTGATCCAATAGCGATAGGTATGTATAGAATTTTACCGGCTATTTCTGGTGGGTCCAAATTTTATGTAGGTTCGGGCCAAAGTTTTACCTCATTTACCAATACTGGAGGTTTGTTTGAATATTTAAATAACAATGCCATTGGCGGCGATATTACTGCCGTAGTTACCTCTAATATTAATGGAGAATCAGGCACAAACGGTCTGAACCAATTAGGTGAAACGGGATTGGGTTCTGGAACTTTTAGTTTAACCATTAGGCCAGATTCGAGTGCAATTGGAATTCGCACAATTTCTGGTACCGCAACAACTGGCTTAATTAGAATCATTGGTGCTGATAGGGTAAAAATTACTGGAGTGCCAGATTTGAGCGCAAATAATTCACTACAATTATTGAGGATTAGAAACAACTCAAACCTTGCTCCAACCATTTCTTTTACCAATGGTGCTCAAGGAAATAAATTATCGAATACCATCATAGAAGGAGCAAATGCTACAGGCAATGTTGTTGGTTCTGGGGTTATTTCATTTGGAAATCCATCTGGATTAGATGGCAATAGCAATGACAGTATTGTTAATTGTAACATTAGAAACAATACCACTCTTACTGCACCTTTAGGCGTGCCAACTATAGCAATTCAATCAAGTTCAAGTTCAATCAATATTTTAAATTCGAATATTTTTATCAATGGTAATAATATTCAAAATATTGGAGCTTATGGTATTAATACCGAATTGGGAACTGGTGGCAATTGGACGGTAAGCAATAACAGTTTCTATAACGATTTGGTATCACCTCCAAACTCATTGGGAATATCTGTAATGAGCATTAGGTTAAATGCTGGATTGCTTTCTGAGGGAAATAGAATAACAGGCAATTATATTGGCGGACAAGCACCAAATGCTGGTGGATCTGCTTGGGCAAATAATTTGAATGTGAGTTTCCAAGCGATTGTTTATAATGGGGGTAACGACCAAATGTCGTACATACAAAACAATACCGTTCAAAATATTAGTTTAAATAGCACTTCAACTGCTGCTCAATTTATTGGAATAAATCATGTTGGTGGTAGGTTAACAATTGGTGGCAGCGCAAGTACAGGAAACTTATTTGGTGCGCCAGGAGTTACCAATAGCATTTCTAGCAATGGTGCAACAACACATTCTGTTATTACCTCTGGAACAGGTGTAGCATCAGTACCTTTAATTATTACACATAATACCATACAAGGTATGACTTTTAATAATTCTGGTAGTTCTGGTGGTTTCATCGGTATTTCTGCTGCTGGAGGTCAATTGGTATGTAGCAATAATATCATAGGAGAGGCTGCAACCGCAGGTAGTATTTCGTCTAATTTAAATGGACAAGTAAGATGTATTGTAGTTTCAACTGCTGTTGGTGTTTCGCCAACTACTACCATTTCAGATAATACCATTGCCAATATCTTAGCAAATGGATCTGGAAGTGGTGTGGGTGTTAATGGTATTACCATGACAGGGTCATCTGTTGTAAGTATATCAGGCAATTCAATTTTTAATTTATCAACTAATTCTTCTAATTCGTCGTCTGGGGTAGGTAATAATACTGCAGTGGTTGGGATATTGTACAGTGCAAGTGGTGCACCCGAAGGAAGTGTGATTAACGACAATTTGATCTATAACTTGGAGGCAAGTAATTCTGGTTCGTTTGTTACAAATGCAAGTGGTATTTCTGCCACTGGACCCATTTCGATGAATATCTTAAGAAATAGAATTTATGATATTAAGAACCAATCGGCAAGTACGAGTGTGAATCCAATGGCCACAGCAAATGGTATGTTGTTGGGGTCTTTTAATAGTTATATTAATGTATTTAATAACCAAATTTCTCTTGGAAATGGTGTAAGTTCAAATGTTCAGTTTAATGGTATTTGGACAAGTACAACCAATTCGGCAATGTATGTTTATGCCATGTATAATTCAGTGGTTATTTCTGGAACAGTTGGTTCAGGCAGTTTGGCTTCCTATGCATTTCACAGAGGAAATAATACTACCGGAGAAATTTCTTATAATTTAAGATTGGCCAATAATGTGCTTATTAACAGCAGAGCAGGTGGTGCTAGCAATAATTTTGCCATAGCCAACGAAGTTTCTGGAACCGCGCAAGGCACAGGTTGGGCATCAAGTGGCGTAGATCATAATTTATTAGGTAGTTCAAGTTCTGCTTCTGTGGCACTTTGGGCAGGAACAATCAGGGATATTTCGCAATGGAGAGCAAGCTCTGGTGGAGACAATAATTCTTACCATGATATAACTGGTACTGGAACTAATGAAATAAATGTTGCTGCTTTGTTTCCAAATTATGCAATGGGTAATTTAGTGCCAGATAACACCAATAGTTTAAGCTGGTACTTAAATGGAAAAGGTATTGCAGGTTCAACTACAAATAATATTTCCGTAGATTATAATGGCAATTCAAGAGGAACTACTTTGGGTTATGGAACTGATATTGGAGCATTTGAATTTACTACAAGTACTATACCTCCTGCTGCAGTTCTTTCGGGAACCATGTCTGTTGGTCAAACACAAACCATCTTATTCGCTAATAGAGAAATTGGTAGAATAACTTGGGTAAGTGGTACGCTTCCATCTGCTTTAAGTGTAAGATATTACTCGGGTGTTGAGCCACCAGTTCAAACTAATCCAATTCAATATTTGAATACTTATTGGGATATGAGTGCAACTGGAGGAAGTGGTTATCAATTTAATATTACCCTAACTTACCCAGATGCCTTAATAGGAACATTGGGTTCAAAAACATATTTAAATACTGTGCGCAAGATTGGTTCAGGCCCATGGGCTACTTTGCCAATTCCATCTTCCTCGAACACTAGTACCAATAGGTTAACAAATTCTAGCAATATAACTGCCTTTGGATTGTTTACGGGTACCGATCAGTGCAGTGATGTTCCGCCAATTGAGGGCGAAGATACTTTATGTGCAGGCTCTACTTTTGCATATTCTATTCCATATTTATCTGGACATATATACAGGTGGACAGCTTCAGGTGGATCCTTCAATGGAGGAAATGATACTGCTGCCGTTAGCATAACATGGGGTTCTGGAAGCACAAGAACATTGATGGCTTTTGATTCAATTCCTGGATCTCGTTGTCAACTAACTTCTACAAAAACTATACGAATTTTTGATTATCCTGCTCCTATGATATCAGGAACTACCACAGTTTGTGAAAACGCATCTGCTACTTACAGCACAGGTGCCAATGCAGCAAATACGTATAATTGGGAAGTTACGGGTGGTGTAATTTCGGCTGGACAAGGAACCGCGAGTGTTACTGTAGCTTGGGGTGGTTCTGGTTCTGGAAGCTTGGTGGTTACAGATTCACTATTGGCTACAGGATGTAAGACAACTACAACAGCTTATAATGTTACCATTAATTCAGTTATTGCTACTAATAGCATTTCTGGAGCACAGATTATTTGTACAGGAAATGCACCAACAGGTTTTACAGGTTCTACTGCCACTGGTGGTAATGGTACCTATACATACTTATGGGAAATTAGCACTACCAGTTCAAGCACAGGATTTAGTGCTGCAAGTGGCACTAATAATGGAGAGAATTATAGCGCAGGAATCTTATCGGCAACAACTTGGTATCGCAGAACAGTGAGTGCGGGTGTTTGTACTGCAAGCACAACCTCAGCAATTGAAGTTACTGTTAATCCAGTAATAGCAACGAATACTATTTCTGGCACACAGACCATTTGTACAGGAAATGCACCAACAGGTTTTACAGGTTCAACTGCCACTGGTGGAAATGGAAGCATAGCCTATTTATGGGAGAGCAGCACTACCAGCGCAAGCACAGGATTTAGTGCTGCAAGTGGCACCAACAATGGAGAGAATTATAGCGCAGGAATCTTATCGGCAACTACTTGGTATCGCAGAACAGTGAGTGCGGGTGTTTGTACTGCAAGCACAACAAGTGCCGTTGAAGTAACTGTAAATTCTGTAATTTCTTCTAATACTATTTCAACAACCAATGCGGTTTGTACAGGCTCAACTCCAGGTACAATTACAGGATCTGCACCTATTGGTGGAAATGGAACGTTTACTTATTTATGGGAAAGCAGCACAAGTAGCGCAATCTCTGGATTTGCTCCTGCAAGCGGAATCAACAGCGGAGCCAACTATAGCCCTTCTGCTTTAACAGAAACCACTTGGTATAGAAGAACGGTAAGCGCAGGAATTTGTTCTGCAAATGTTTCTTCTGTTTCAACTGCAATAGTTAATCCATACCCAACTCCAATAATTGCTGGTCCCAATTTTATTTGTTCCAATACTGCGAGTAATTATAACATCAGTTCAAATACAGGAAGAACTTATGAATGGACTGTTACAGGTGGTACAATTACAAGTGGCCAAGGAACAGCCTCAATAGGTGTTCAATGGGGGGCACCTGGTTCTGGAACTATAGTAGTAAGTGATTCTGTTAATACAACAGGATGCAAAACAACCACAGCTCCGTTTGCCGTAAATGTAAGTAGTAATCCTAGTCCCGTTATTTCTGGTTTAGCAAATGTTTGTCAAGCTGGAAATGTAGTTTATTCTACACCTTTTAACTCTGGAAGTGCCTATATCTGGCAAGTTTCTAATGGTACCATTGTAAGTGGTATTGGCACTAATTCAATCACGGTGAACTGGCCTACCTTAGGTGCTGGCTCATTAATTGTAACAGATTCAATTACGTCTGGAGGATGTAAAACAACAACTTCGGCCTACCCAATTGTAATTAATGTTAATCCTACACCTGTTATAAGCGGTTTGAACACAATTTGTGAAAATAATTCAACCACTTATTCAACTCCATTCAATAGTGGAAGAACCTATGTATGGACTGTTTCTGGCGGTACAATTTCTGCTGGCCAAGGAACAGCAAGTGCAATCATCCTTTGGGGAACTGCGGGTGTTGGAAGTGTAACCGTTTCGGATTCAAATAATGCAACAGGTTGTAAAACAACAACGGCCCTATTTAATGTTATTAAAAATGCATATCCAACTCCAAGTATTACAGGAACAACACCAATTTGTATAAACAATAGTGCTATATATAGCATTGGGTTAAATATTGGTAGAACCTATTTGTGGAACATCACAAACGGTACTATTTCATCAGGACAAGGAACCAATAGCGTAACTGTTCTATGGGGTAGTTCAGGGTTTGGAAATTTAACAGCAAGTGATTCTGTAAATGCAACAGGTTGCGCAACCACAACTACTCCATATAATGTGGTAATTACACCTTTAGTAAGTGCTAACACCACTTCTGGAGTGCAAACCATTTGTTCTGGTTCTACTCCAACTGTCATTTCAGGTTCGTTGCCCGTAGGTGGAAATGGGACCTATGTTTATTTATGGGAAAGTAGCACAACAAGTGGCACTACAGGGTTTGTTTCAGCAACTGGAACAAACAATGCTTCTAACTATAACCCAGGTGTATTAACAACTTCCACTTGGTATAGAAGAACAATAACTGCTGGTGATTGTCCGGCTCAAACAAGTAATGCCACCATGGTTACAGTTACCCCAGTTATTGGGTTAAATACCATATCAGCAAATCAAACAATTTGTACTGGTTCGGCGCCTACAACTATTATTGGTTCAACACCAAGTGGTGGAAATGGTGCTAGCACTTATTTATGGCAAATGAGCACAATAGATGCTATATCTGGATTTACAACAGCGGGTGGTACAAACAATGCAATAGACTATAGTCCTGGTGCTTTAACAGTAACTACCTGGTATAGGAGGATAGCAAATTCTGGTGATTGTGCGCCTAATAATAGTGCTGCAATACAGATTACAGTAAATCCGATAATATCAAACAATACTATCAGCACACCAGCACAAGTTTGTGTTGGTTCAATACCTTCCACCCTAGTTGGTTCAGGACCATCTGGTGGAAATGGCACTTACACTTATTTGTGGGAAAGTAGCATCACAGATGCAAGCACTGGGTTTGGAAATGCCACGGGTACTAATAACGGAATAAGTTATAGTCCTGCTGCCTTAACTCAAACCACTTGGTTTAGGAGAACAGTTACTGCAGGAATTTGTCCAACAAACATTTCAGTGGTTTCTCAAGCTTTGGTTAATCCATATCCTATTCCTGTTATTAGTGGCTTAACTTCAATATGCGAAAACAATAGCACAAATTACACAACTCCAAATAACAGTGGAAGAACGTTTGTTTGGTCTGCGGTAGGTGGAACCATTATAGCTGGGCAGGGCACTTCTGAAATTACTGTTGCATGGAGCAGTGCTGGCAGCGGTTCGGTTATGGTAAGTGATTCTGCAAATGCCACCGGTTGTAAAACATTAACAAGTGCATATTCAGTTGATAAAAATGCTTACCCAACACCTGTGATTTCAGGTTCTAATACAGTATGTTTAAACTCTTCAACTACTTATTCAACCCCATCTAATAGTGGTAGATCGTATGTTTGGGCTGTAACTGGTGGAAGTATTGGAGCAGGCCAAGGAACTGCTAATGTCACTGTAAATTGGAGTGGTGTAGGTTTAGGTACCTTAACAGTGAGTGATTCTGTAAATGCTACAGGTTGCAAAACAATAAGTAGTGCGTTTAATGTAAATATTAATAATAGTCCAAGCCCTGCAATTAGTGGTTTAACAAGTATTTGTCAAAATAACACCGCTACATATACCAGTTCATTTAACGCAGGTAGTGCTTATATTTGGGCAGTTACAGGAGGAAATATAACTAATGGCATTGGTACAAATACAATTGTTGTTCAATGGACAGATTTAGGAATAGGAACAGTAGTTGTTACAGATTCAATTTTAGCGGGTGGATGTAAAACTACCACCCCTGCTTATAATGTTGCTGTTAATGCATATCCTACGCCTGCTATTTCTGGTTCAAATACGGTTTGTATTGGTTCAGCCCAAACGTATTCTACACCTTCTAATACTGGCAGAACTTATGTATGGACTGTAACTGGTGGAACCTTGGTATCTGGTCAAGGCACCAATAGCATTAATGTAACTTGGCCTACATCTGGTTCTGGTTCTATATTGGTAAGTGACTCTGTAAATGCAACGGGATGTAAAACGCTTACCTCAACTTTTGGCGTAACTATAAATCCTGCCATTACCAATAATACCTTAACTGGAACGCAAACCATTTGTTCTGGTACCGCGCCAACTAACTTTACGGGTACTGCACCAGCAGGTGGAAATAGCACTTTTACTTATCTTTGGGAAAGTAGCACAACCAGTGCAAGTGCAGGATTTGCTCCAGCCTCGGGCACCAACAATGCTGCTTCATTTACTGAAGGAAATTTAGCTGCTACTACCTGGTATAGAAGAACGGTAAGTGCTGGTGTTTGTGCTGCCAATGTGAGCACGGCCATTCAAGTTACAGTTAACCCTGTTATTGCAGGTAATAACATAACGGGTATTCAAACTATTTGCCCTAATACTGTGCCAGTAGCCTTTACAGGTTCAACACCAACCGGCGGAAATGGAACTTATGCTTATTTGTGGGAAAGTAGCACATTAAGCGGAGGTGCTGGATTTACTTCGGCATCTGGAACCAACAATGCTTCAAATTATGCACCTGCTTCCTTGGCTGTTACCACCTGGTATAGGAGGACCATTAGTGCTGGAGTTTGTACGCCAAATGTAACTACAGCTATTAAGGTTACTGTTCAAGATACTACTAAGCCAGTGGTAATGACAAACAATGTAACCAAGTTCTTAAGTTCAACTGGAACAGCTACTATTACGGTAACAGAAATAAATAATGGAAGCACCGATAATTGCGGAATTGCTTCAACTGTTTTAAGCAAGTCTAGTTTCAATTGCGCCAATGTGGGAGTTAATACCGTTTATTTAATTGTTACCGACTTGGTTGGAAACAAAGATTCTGCTACAGCAACCATTACCATTACAGATAACACAGCGCCAATTGTTTTAGCCAAGCCTTATAGTGCTTATTTAAATGCAGCTGGAACAGCAACCATTAGTGTTTCTGATGTGAATAATGGAAGTACAGATAATTGCGGAATTGCAACAACTGTATTAAGTAAAACCTCATTCAATTGTTCAAATGTGGGAGCCAATATTGTATCTCTTACCATAACAGATGTGAATAGCAATGTAAATGCAGCCAATGCAACGGTTACGGTAATTGATAGCATTAAGCCAACAGTAAATGTTACTTCTGGTATAGTGCTTTACCTAAATGCAACGGCTAGTATTCCTATTACTACTGCCATGATTAACAATGGTAGTTTTGATAATTGTGGAATAGCTTTAATGTCTGTTTCTCCTTCTACTATTAATTGTACTCATATTGGTATTACGGCTGTAACTTTAACTGTTACCGATGTGAATGGCAATGTGAATACTGCCATTTCAAATGTGGTTGTATTTGATCCTGTTGTTCCTGTAGCAAGACCTAAGGCAAGAATCAATGTTTATCTTTCTGCTTCTGGTCAGGCTGTAATTAATGCAAACATGTTGGATAGTGCAAGCTCTGATAATTGTACTTTAACAAGTAAAACTATTAGTCAGTCTACTTTTAATTGCAGTCATTTAGGTCTGAACACAATTTCTTTTACTGTTCAAGATCAAAGTGGAAATTCAAATGCAGTTAATGCTGTTGTGAATATTTTGGATACGATTAGTCCTATGGCGAGTGCTCAAAATATCAGTATATATCTGAATGGAGCAGGAACAGCTAGTTTATCTGCTGCACAAGTAAATACAGGATCCTCTGATAATTGTGGCATTCAAAGTTTAAGTGTAAGTAAAACTTCATTTAATGCAACGAATCTTGGATTAAATTCAGTTGTGTTTACTGCTTCCGATGCCAGTTCAAATAGTTCATCGGTAACCTTAACGGTTAACGTACTTGATACGATGCGTCCGGTTGCTATTGCTCAAAACAGAACCATTTATTTGGATGGTACTGGCAATGCAAGCACCACGGCTGCTTTGGTAAACAATGGATCAACCGATAATGTTGGGGTAACAAGTTTAACTTTAAGTAAGACTAGCTTTAACTGTAGCAATATTGGATCGAACAGTGTTATCTTAACTGTTGGCGATGTAAGTGGAAATTCTACTACAGCAACAGCAACCATAACTGTGTTGGATACCATTAAACCAATTGCAACTGCACAAAATCTTACCATCTATTTAGATGGAAGTGGCAATGCAAGTATTACTGGTGCTCAATTGAATAATGGATCTAGTGATAATTGTACAACGGTAAATATTGGTTTGTCTAAAACCACATTTAATTGTACCAATATAGGTGCAAACAGTGTTGTGTTAACAGCAACAGATGGCAGTGGTAATTTTAGAACAGCCACTTCAACTGTGACAATTATGGATAGCATTATGCCAATTGTAAATGTAAATTCTCCAATTACGCTATACTTAAATTCTGGCGGCACAGCAACTTTAACAACTGCTATGGCTAACAATGCTTCGAGCGATAATTGTGGTATCTCTTCATTGTTATTGAGTAAGACTAGTTTTAATGGCACCAACTTGGGCGCAAATTCTGTTACTTTAACGGTAACCGATAATAGCACCAACTCAAGAATTGGCACCTTAACGGTTAACGTACTTGATACGATGCGTCCGGTTGCTATTGCTCAAAACAGAACCATTTATTTGGATGGTACTGGCAATGCAAGCACCACGGCTGCTTTAGTAAACAATGGATCAACCGATAATGTTGGGGTAACAAGTTTAACTTTAAGTAAGACTAGCTTTAACTGTAGCAATATTGGATCGAACAGTGTTATCTTAACTGTGGGCGATGTGAGTGGAAATTCTACTACAGCAACAGCAACCATAACTGTGTTGGATACCATTAACCCAATTGCAACTGCGCAAAATCTTACCATCTATTTAGATGGAAGTGGCAATGCAAGTATTACTGGTGCTCAATTGAATAATGGATCTAGCGATAATTGTACAACGGTAAATATTGGTTTGTCTAAAACCACATTTAATTGTACCAATATAGGTGCAAACAGTGTTGTGTTAACAGCAACAGATGGCAGTGGTAATTTTAGAACAGCCACTTCAACTGTGACAATTATGGATAGCATTATGCCAATTGTAAATGTAAATTCTCCAATTACGCTATACTTAAATTCTGGCGGCACAGCAACTTTAACAACTGCTATGGCTAACAATGCTTCGAGCGATAATTGTGGTATCTCTTCATTGTTATTGAGTAAGACTAGTTTTAATGGCACCAACTTGGGCGCAAATTCTGTTACTTTAACGGTAACCGATAATAGCACCAACTCAAGAATTGGCACCTTAACGGTTAACGTACTTGATACGATGCGTCCGGTTGCTATTGCTCAAAACAGAACCATTTATTTGGATGGTACTGGCAATGCAAGCACCACGGCTGCTTTGGTAAACAATGGATCAACCGATAATGTTGGGGTAACAAGTTTAACTTTAAGTAAGACTAGCTTTAACTGTAGCAATATTGGATTGAACAGTGTTATCTTAACTGTTGGCGATGTGAGTGGAAATTCTACTACAGCAACAGCAACCATAACTGTGTTGGATACCATTAAACCAATTGCAACTGCACAAAATCTTACCATCTATTTAGATGGAAATGGATTGGCAAATTTAGCTGCTAGTATGGTAAACAATGGATCTTCTGATAATTGTGCAATAGCTACAATGGTGCTTTCTAAGACCAGTTTCAATTGTGTAAATTTGGGAACCAATAATGTTTCATTTACTGCAACCGATGCCAGTGGCAACTTTAGAACAGTAAACTCAATTATTACAGTTGCAGATACGGTTAAACCAAGTATCGCATTCTCTAATAATTTAAACCTATATTTAAATGCAACAGGCACTGCCACTTTAACTACCACAATGGTAAACAATGGCTCTAGTGATAATTGTGGTATTGCAAATATGACATTGAGTAAAACTAGCTTTACAGGTGCAGATAGAGGTTTAAATATTGTAACCTTTACTGTAACAGATGCAAGTTTAAACAGTAGAAATGCCAGTGTAAACATCATTGTAATTGATAGCATGAAGCCAATTGCCATTGCTCAAAACAGAACCATTTATGTTGATGGAACTGGCAATGCAAGTATCACTGCTGCTTTGGTTAACAATGGTTCTACAGACAATGTGGGCGTAACCAGCTTAAGCTTAAGTAAGACTAACTTTAATTGCTCTAACTTAGGCGCAAATAGTGTGGTATTAACAGTAGGTGATGTTTCTGGAAACAGCTCAACAGCCAGCGCAATTGTAACTGTTTTAGACACCATTAAGCCAATAGCAACTGCTCAGAATTTAACGGTTTATATTAACGCTTTAGGTGCTGCAACTATTAGCACTACCCAAATAAATAATGGGTCTTCTGATAATTGCGGAATTAGCACCATTACCTTATCTAAAACCAATTTTGATTGCACCAATTTAGGTGTTAACAATGTAGGATTAACTGTAACAGACGCCAGTGGTAATTTTAGCACCATTAATTCGGTGGTAACGGTGGCAGATACTACTAAACCAACAGTTGTAATCAATAATAACCTTAACTTGTATTTAAATGCAACAGGCAATGCAACCTTATCAACAGGAATGGTAAACAATGGGTCGAGCGATAATTGCAGTATTTCTACAATGGTATTAAGTAAAACAGCATTTACAGGTGCAGATAGAGGCTTGAACCTAGTGAATTTTACAGTTACCGATGGCAGTTCAAACAGCAGAGTGGTGGTGGTTAATGTGATTGTAATTGATAGCATGAAACCAGTTGCCATTGCCCAAAATGTGACTGCTTATCTTAATTCTGCTGGTACAGTAACCATTACACCAACTCAGGTAAACAATGGTTCAACAGATAATGTTGGCGTTACCAGTTTATCGCTTAATCAAACTACCTTTAATTGTTTGAGCTTAGGTCTTAACTCAGTTACCTTAACGGTAGGCGATGCTTCTGGAAATACCTCAGCCGCTAGTGCCAGCGTAAATGTGGTAGATACCATTAAACCAATGGCAATTGCTCAAAATTTAACCATCCAGTTAAATCAATTGGGCTTAGCTAGTATTACCAATACCATGGTTAACAATGGTTCATCAGACAATTGCGGAATAAGTACCATTACTTTATCTAAGTCTAATTTCGACTGTAGCAATATTGGTTCAAACAATGTGCTAATGACTGTAACAGATGCCAGTGGAAACTTTAGAACAGTAAATGCTTTAATAACTGTTCAAGATACGGTGAAGCCTTTACCAGCAATAAATAACAACTTGAACTTGTATTTAAATGCATCAGGAAATGCTACCTTAACTACTGCCATGGTTAACAATGGTTCTACAGATAATTGCGGTATAGCTACGCTAGCATTAAGCAAAACAAGCTTTACAGGTGCAGATCGTGGATTGAATGTGGTGACCTTTACTGTAACTGATAACAGCAGCAATAACCGCGCTGTTAGTGTTAATGTAATTGTAATTGATAGCATGAGGCCAGTGGCTATTGCACAAAATAGAACTATATATTTAAATGGTTCTGGTGCGGCTACAGTTACTCCGGCTCAAGTGAACAATGGCTCAACAGATAATGTTGGCGTTACTAGCTTAAGCTTAAGTGCAACAACTTTCACTTGCAATGATTTAGGTGCCAATAATGTTACCTTAACAGTGGGCGATGCTTCTGGAAATATTTCTACGGCAAACGTAGTAATTACGGTAGTTGATTCTATTAAGCCAGTTGCTGTTGCTAAGAATATAACTGTTTATTTGAACCAATTTGGAAGCGCTAGCATTACAACTGCCCAGGCAAATAATGCTTCTTCTGATAATTGCGGAAGTGTGGTGTTGACATTGAATAACAGTGCTTTTGATTGTAGTAATTTAGGAACTAATAATATTGTTCTTACCGCAACCGATGCAAGCAACAACAGCTCTTCTGCTAACTTGGTAGTAACTGTTTTAGATACCTTGAAACCAACTGTTAGCATCAATAACAACATCAGTATTTATTTGGATGCAACTGGTAATGTTAGTTTAACCGCAAATGAGGTAGATAATGGTAGCTATGATAATTGTAATGTGGCAACTAGAGTCCTAAGTAAGTCTTCATTTAACGGCACTAACTTAGGTTTAAATAGCATAAGCTTTACCTTTACAGACCAAAGCAACAACAGCAAATCGGTTAATGTAAATGTCTTTGTTCGTGATACCATGTTGCCTATTATTAAAGGTAAAAACCTTACTATCTATTTAAGTGCAACTGGAACGGCTAGCATCAATACCACATTGGTGGATGATGGTTCTACTGATAACGTTGGAATTACTTATAGAAACTTAAGTAAGTTGAATTTCAACTGTTCTAATGTAGGTCCAAATTCGGTATTGTACACCTTGCGCGATGCATCTGGCAATGAAACTTTGGGTGAAGTAACCATTACGGTTACCGATACTATTTTGCCTAAATTGGTTTCTAAACCTAGTAATAAGATTGTTGGATTCTGCAATGATATTATTACTTATTCAATGCCAACTGCTACTGATAATTGCTCGGGCTTAACCGTTACGCTAACATCTGGATTGCCTTCTGGATCTAGGTTCCCGGTTGGATTAACAAACAATGTTTTTGATATTGTAGATGCTTCTGGAAATATTATTTCTACCAGCTTTACAGTGTTGGTATTGCCAGAAATTGTTGTAGATACCTTCCCTTCATTGGAAATGTGCCAAGACAATGGAACCATTGATTTGAGCCATGGCTTTGCCAACTTTACGTTCTCTGGTCCGGGTATGAAGAAAGACAAAATTACGTTTGATCCAATTTTATCTGGAACAGGAACACATAGCATAACAGCAGCATTCCTTGATACAATGGGTTGTGTAAGCACAGGAACATTTACTATTACAGTTTATCCAGTGCCAGACAAGCCAGAGATTGTTAGGATTTCTTCAAATATTTTATCTGCTCAGAAAGATTACACCAGTTACCAATGGTATAGAAACAATGTGTTAATGGCAGGCGAAACTAAGAAGACGCTTACTGTAACTCAATCGGGTGTATATGGTTTGGTTGTAAGGAATTCTAGTGGTTGTACAAATGGAAGTGATCCATACGCAATTGGTGTTCCATTAGGTGGAAGTACTTTGGTTAAGGACAAAGATCTATTTAATGTATATCCAAATCCAAGTTCTGGAATATTCTATATTGAGTTGAAGGGAATTGAGGCAAAAGGATCAAAAATTACCATTATTGATATGTTGGGTAAAGAAGTACAATCGTTTGAACCAGACAGAGATTTAATTGAAATGAATGTGGTTGATTTTGCACCTGGTACCTATTATGTGAAAATGGAAAATGGAAATAGATTCTTGGTTAAACCGCTCATAATTGCTAAGTAATTTAAACCTTGAAAATTATTCAATTCTCAATTTTAACAACCATGAAAAACACACATTCAATGAACCAAATGAATACATTCAAGGCAAACTTGAAATCAATTTTATTACAATCTAGCAAAGTAGGATTGCTATTTAGCTTAACTATTTTTACTACTAATTTGAAGGCGCAGAATACCAATTCTGCGCCTCCAATCGCTCCGGCGCCAACTGGGGCTGAAACACCTAAAATGGGTAGGTTCAGCCTGGGATTGAAGCTAACACATTTATACGATTTGCGTTATAATTCGTATGATTTACTTTCTAGTGGATTTTCGGCAAGCGATCCAACTGGTTTAAATGGGAAAAAAACCAAATTCGATATGGCTGCTGGACTAGAAGCTGTCTATTATTTTAGTCCGCTTTTTAGTATGGACCTTGGCTATGAAAAGGGTAAAATGACCGGTGCAAACAAGTCGGAGTATTATGAGTCGAATGTTTCTTTTATCACTTTAGGAGCCAACATAGATTTAAAGAGGTCTTTGCGCACCAAGGAGTATAATTGGGTTCCTTATTTAAGGGCAAGTTTGGCGCGAGGTACTTATGATGCGGAGCGTAGGTTTATTTCAGATGATGCCATCATTGCTGCACTTAGCGGAAACGCTTTGCAAATTGGAGTTGGTTTAGGTGTAAAATACCATATTAATAACAAGTGGTGTCTAAACCTAATGAGCGAATTTGTAACCACCAATACCGATGCTTGGGATGGCTATGATTATGGAACGGGTAAAGATCAAATGATTAAATCTAGCCTTGGCTTAAGGTATACTTTTACCAAAGGAAAACATGTAGATAGAACTTTGGCATGGCAAGATAACCGTGTAGATAGAATGCAGGGAAGAATTGACGAGCAAGTAAATTCTGCTATTAAAAGTATCAATGATTCTGTAGACCAAAAATTCAGAACGCTTATGAATAAGCCGGGTACTTTGGATTCTGATAACGATGGCATAGTTGACAAATTTGACAAGTGCCCAGATGTGGCCGGATTGTTCTCTAACAATGGTTGTCCGGCAGTTGAAGAAGTTGCGGCCCTTAAAGAAAAAGAGGCATTGGTAGATAAAAAGGTAGAACAAGCAGCTTCAACTGCTAGTGCAACACCAACAGTCAATTCAACTGCCAATTCTACTGTTGTTTCAGCTCCAGCAAACACAAGTTCCTCCAGCAATGTTAAAGGTATGTCTGATGATGCTAAATACCGCTTGAAAAATGAAATTTTGGTTGAAATGAATCCTATTCGTTTTAGCTTCAATTCTTACCAACTCAATGCCAAAGCTTATGAACAATTGAATACCATTGCAGTAATTATGCGCAACAATGCTGCTTACAAAATTAACTTAACCGGCTATACAGATGACGATGGAAGTGCCGATTTTAATAAGAAATTAGCCGAATCGCGCGCAATGGCCGTATCAGAATACCTTCAATCTAGGGGTATTAATAAAGACAGGGTAAAAATAATGGCCATGGGCAAGGATAGCCCATTGGACGACAATACTTCTAAAATTGGTAAAGCCAATAATAGAAGAGTTGAGTGTAAGTTGGAGTAGTTGGATATTCGTTTTGTGTAAAGTCCGGAACCTTGGTTCCGGACTTTTTTTATGCCCTAATCTTGCGATTTTATTCCTTCCCTTTGTGCCCTAATCTTTCGATTTTAATCTTTCCCTTTGTGCCCTAATCTTGCGATTTTATTCTTTCCCTTTTTCCCCAACAAATTGGTCGTGCGGGAATTTAAATAATACGTTGAAGGTGGTTAAAGAACCATAAATTCTAGTGATGTATTGTTGCATGTTAACCTTGTCTTCATCTGTTAATACATCATGAGCGTTTATGCGCTGTTCCATAACCCTGAGCCTATCGCGCAACATCACAATTTTATGAAAAAAGGCATCAATCGGAATTTCTTTGTTGGCCATGTTTTTATCGCCGGGTTGGAGAATCATTTTTCCGCCAATCCATTTGCTGCCTAAACTCACATGTTCTGGAATTTCGGACCAGCGTTTTAGAATTCCAATCAAAGTTCTTTCCATGTCTAAACTGCTTATGAAATCGTCGGGCGACTCTACAGCTTCAATGATTTCTAACTTGTTTTCGAACCTATTAATGTCTTTTTTGCCTTCCTCTACGAAGGTAATTTGGTAATTATTCCCTTTGGAGTTTACCACCACCCCTAATCCATAATCAGGGTGTTTTACCCTGCTACCAATGCCTAAGTTATCTGCTGTTGTCATTTTTTTATTGAAAATTATTTGATGGTAGGCAAAATAATTTTTTTCATTGGATTTCTAAAGGTTTAATTTGTTAAAAAATAACACGTATGATATTATCCGATAAGCGCATTCTGGAAGAAATGGAAGCGGGCCATATTTTAATTGAGCCATTTAAGAAAGATTGTTTGGGAACCAACAGCTATGATGTGCATTTGGGAAGGCACTTGGCTACCTATAAAGACCGCGTTTTGGATGCACGCGAGCATAATAAAATAGACACATTTGAAATTCCCATAGAAGGTTTTGTATTGCAACCCAACACCTTATATTTAGGTGTAACGGCAGAATATACCGAAACACATAAACATGTGCCATTCTTAGAAGGAAAAAGTAGTACAGGCAGGTTAGGCATCAACATACATGCAACGGCAGGAAAAGGCGATGTGGGTTTTTGCAATACCTGGACACTCGAAATATCTTGCGCGCAACCTGTGCGAATTTATGCAGGCATGCCTATTGGACAATTAATTTATTTTGTGGTAGAAGGAGAAATTGAGACTTTGTACAATACAAAGAAAAATGCCAAGTACAACAAGCGTTCTGTTAAGCCAGTAGAAAGCATGATGTTTAAGAATAAATTTTAATGAGGTCAAAATATCTTCCACAAATAACAAGATAACAATTTCGGTAAAGTCTCGTTATAGGGGCGCCAACTTGCTTTTTAACTATGAAAATGAAAACCACTAAACTAAAATGTTTGGGCCTCCTAATTTACTTATTTTGCAGCCTTACACCAAATGCGCAAACCAGCAAATTTACCATTAGCGGCTACATTAAAGAAAGCGGTAGCCAAGAACTTTTATTAGGCGCCTCTATCGCAATTCCTGCCTTAAAAACAGGAACTACCAGCAATAATTATGGATTTTATTCCCTCACCTTACCCGCAGGTAAATACGCATTTTTAGTTTCTTATATTGGGTTTGAACCAAAAGCATTTTCTATAGATTTGCAAAAAAATATAGAATGGGATATTCTCCTACAGCCCGCTTCAGCACTCAAAGAATTGGTGGTATCTGCCGAAAAACAGCAAGCTAGGTTATCGGAGGTAACGCGCATGAGTGTGATTGAAATACCCATTCAACAAATTAAAGACATCCCGGCTTTATTGGGCGAAAAAGATGTGTTAAAAGTGCTTCAATTGCTGCCGGGTGTGCAAAAAGGTGGGGAGGGCAATTCTGGTATTTATGTGCGTGGAGGTGGCCCAGATCAAAACCTCATTATTTTAGACGATGCCATCGTTTATAACGCCTTTCACCTGTTTGGTTTTTTTAGTCTTTTTAATGGCGATGCACTTAAAAGTGTGGAGTTAACCAAAGGCGGGTTTCCAGCGAGGTATGGCGGCCGATTATCCTCTGTAGTTGAAATGAATATGAAGGAAGGCAATAAAGAAAAGCTAAAGGGTGAAGCTGGTATTGGCATATTATCGAGTAGGTTTTTATTGGAAGGTCCAATTATAAAAGGTAAATCCTCGTTTTTGGTTTCGGCCAGAAGGACTTATTTTGATGCACTTACCCGACCATTTTTGCCAGCCACAAATAAAGCAGGGTATTATTTTTATGACCTAAATGCCAAAGCCAATTATGAAATAAACAACAAGAATAAATTGTTTTTAAGCGGATATTTTGGTCGCGATAATTTTTATTTCTCCTCAAAATATGCAGATAATGCAATTGATAAAGGCGGATTAAAATGGGGAAATGTAACAGGTACTTTAAGATGGAATCACCAATATACACCACAAATTTTTGCCAACAGCTCCCTTGTTTTTAGCGATTATAAATTTCAGTTATACCAAGAATCAACCTATAATGGAAGTGTTTATGCCATGCGGTATTATTCTGGTATTAGAGATTATACCCTAAAACACGATATTGATTATAGGCCCAATACCAACCACACTATAAAGGTTGGAGCACAACTTATTCGGCACCAATTTGTTCCTTCGGCCATTGTGGTAAAAGACGATTATGCAGGTACCAATCAAGAAATTAAAAACACCATTTACGCTTGGGAGAATGCCATTTATGCAGAAGACGATATAAAAATAGGACCAAGGTTTAGGCTGAACCCAGGACTCCGTTTCTCGCATTTTCAAGTTACAGGTAAAAATTATTTTAAGCCTGAACCAAGGCTTAGCATGGCATATAAAGTAAAGAGCGATTTATCTATAAAAGGCTCTTATGCCATGATGAATCAATATGTTCATTTAATAAGCAATACCAGTGTGGGCTTGCCTACAGATTTGTGGGTGCCTTCTACAAAAAACACCTTACCACAAACCTCTTGGCAAGTGGCGGGAGGCATAGCCAAAGATTTTATTGAAAAAAACTTTGCCCTTAGCTTGGAAGGTTATTATAAAGAAGGTTCAAACATCATTGCCTATAAAGAAGGCGCCAGTTTCTTCGATACCGATCCTGCCGATGCCAGTGTTTCTGGTACCAACACATGGGAACAGAATATTACCAGAGGAAGGATGTGGAGTTATGGAGCTGAGTTGCTTATACAAAAAAAGACAGGCAATTTTACTGGTTGGATTGGGTATACCTTAAGCTGGACACAGATGCAATTTAATGAGTTGAATTTTGGACAGAAATTTTGGGCTAGATACGATAGAAGGCATGATATTTCTTTGGTGGGTATTTATAAAGTGAGAGATGAAACCGCCTCCCACAATGGAATCAAAATTTCTGGCACTTGGGTTTATGGAACAGGCAATGCCATTACTTTGCCTATAGCCGAATACGATGCACCAGTGCACCAACCTGGACACCCAGGCTCCAATTTTTATTATAACACGGCATCTCAATATACCTCACGAAATCAATTTAGAATGGCCCCTTACCACCGCATGGATTTTGGCGTTCAAGTTCAAAAGAAAATGAAGCATTGGGTTAGAACTTGGGAGTTTAGCGTTTATAATCTTTATAACAGGTATAATCCTTATTTCTATTATATTGGGTATGAACCAAATTCGTTTAAGCGAACTCTGATGCAGATTACCCTTTTTCCCATTGTTCCATCCCTTTCTTGGAATATCAAATTTTAATTGAATTAACATGAAAAGCACTTTAAATATATGGATACTTTTTTGCCTTATCGCATTTTCAGCCTGCCAAAGAGTGGCAACAGTAAAGGTTCCACAAACAGACCCTTTGCCAGTGATGTTTTCTTTTCTATCTCCAGAAAGTGAAGGTTCTGCTGTTACCCTTACCATGTCGGTACCCATTTTTGGCAGCAATTCTTATGGTAATTTTGACCCAATTGCCAATGCGCAAGTAACCCTTTCTGATAATAATGGTAACAGTAAAGTTATGCCGTATAGCATCCTAAATACAGCTTATTATTTGGATCAAACCGAATTTAAAATTAACCCTGGCATGACTTATACCATTGAAGCAAAATTTAAAGAATATACTTTAAAAGGAACCACCACCATACCTTTAGTTATGGTGCCATTTGAGGAAGTTATTGGCGAGAAACTTGCTTCCGATCCCAATGGAACGGAACGCTATTTTTTAAAGATGAAATGGAAAGATCAAGCAAGCATAAAAAACTATTATAGGGTAAATTTGGAGGACTTTAAAAGCTCTACACCTGGCGATACCAATGCTTTTTCGGTGGGTGATAAAATGTATTCTGATGAAGGCAAGGACGGACAAATTTTATCGGATAAATATGAATATTTCGATTACAGTTTAAGTGGTGGAGCTCCCAGTTTTAATGCTTATTTGCTTAATACCGATATTCATTATTATGAGTACCACAAGCGCCGGTTAAATTATTATGGCGATGATCCTTTTAGCGAACCGGTGCAGCAATATTCCAATGTTAAGGGCGGACTAGGAGTGGTATGTAGCTACAGAAAATCGAAATCACAGGTGTTGTTATAAGTTTGGTAAAATAGTTTTTTTCTTATCTTAGCAAAAAAAGTTAGGATGAGAATAACATTAACCCTTGTATTAATTTGGTTTATAAAAATTGGCACGGCTCAAAACATTGATGAGGCGTGGCTTAAGGAGAATTATACAAAAACAGAACAATACATTCCCATGCGCGATGGCGTAAAGTTATATACTGCCATTTATGCACCAAAGGATCAATTGGCAAAGCATCCCATTTTAATGAACCGAACGCCTTACAGTTGTTGGCCTTATGGCAAGGGTTTTTCTTCTAGGTTGTTTGCTACTTATTGGAAAGAATATGTAAAAGAATCTTACATCATTGTAATACAAGATGTGCGCGGCAGGTGGATGAGTGAAGGCGATTTTGTGGATGTGCGTCCTTTTATTAAAAACAAAAAAATCCCAAGCGAAATTGATGAAGCAAGCGATACGTATGATGCAGTTGAATGGATTATAAAAAATGTATCAAGCAACAATAAAAAGGTTGGTGTTTTTGGGATTTCTTATCCTGGATTTTATGCCACCATGGCCGCTGTAAGTGGTCACCCCGCAATTAAAGCGGTTAGTCCGCAAGCACCCGTTACCGATTGGTATATGGGCGACGATTTTCACCACAATGGTGCACTTATGCTTCAAGATGCCTTTGGCTTTTATTCGGGCTTTGGGCAGCCAAGGCCAAAGCCAACTACGGTTGGTCCGCGCGAGCTTATAAAGTATAATACCCGCGATAGTTATAAGTACTATTTGGAGACTGGTGCGGTAAGTAATTTTACCAAATTAATGGGCGATAGCATTCAATTTTGGAACAACCTTATTGCCCATCCGCATTACGATGAATGGTGGAAGGCAAGAGATGCCCGCAGGGCATGCTATGACATTAAGCCTGCTATTTTAGTGGTGGGTGGATTGTTTGATGCCGAGGATTGTTTTGGCGCCTGGCGTTTGTATGATGCCATTGAAAAACAGAACCCCGGTATAAGCAATAAACTTGTAATGGGACCTTGGTTTCATGGTGGCTGGTCTAGGAGCGATGGTTCCTATTTAGGCAATGTCCGTTTTGGTTCAAACACTTCTTTATACTACCAAGAAAACTTTGAGCTGCCCTTTTTTCAATACCATTTAAAAGGCGTTGGTTCAGACCGAAATATTGCCGAAGCAAACATCTTTTTTACAGGCGAAAATATTTGGCGCTCTTTCCAATCTTGGCCTCCAAAAGCTGCGGTAAAAACAGATTTCTTTCTGAACCAACATGGCGGATTGAGTGAGGAGAAACAAGCGGTTGTTGCGGCATTTAGTAGCTATGTGAGCAACCCCAATAAGCCTGTGCCATATAAGGAAGAGGTAGGCGCTGCAAGAACAAGGGAATATATGACAGACGATCAGCGTTTTGCTTCGAGAAGGCCGGATGTGCTCACTTTTACAGGTGATTTGTTGAGCAGTGATGTAAGCGTGGCTGGTACTTTGAGTGCCGATTTAATGGTGGCTTTATCGAGTACCGATGCCGATTTTGTGGTGAAGATAATAGACGTTTTTCCCGATGGATTTTCTTACGATACCGCTTTGGTGGGCAAAGGAAATGGCGAAAATTATTTGATGGATTCGTATCAAATGTTGGTGAGGGGAGAGGTGATGCGCGGACGGTATAGAAATAGTTTTGAGAAGCCCGAGGCATTTGTGCCGGGCGAGCCAAGCAGGGTTAGGTTCGATTTGCCAGACATTGCGCATACCTTTAAAAAGGGTCACCGAATGATGATTCAAATACAGAGTACTTGGTTTCCTTTGGTTGATCGCAATCCGCAACAATTTGTAGATCCCTATCATTGCACCGATAGTGATTTTAGGGAATGCGAAATTAAGGTGTACCACGATGCCACAAGGGCAAGCAAAATTGTACTGCCAATACTGAAATAAGGTATTACAATTTTGCAGCCTCTTCTGTTAGTCGGCCTAAATTAATAGGAACCACGCCCACTTCTTCGCATACCAAGCCGCCAGCAAGGTTACTTAATTTAGCTATTTCTAAATTGTTTAATCCAATGGCCATGGCCAAAGATGCTACCGAGATAACCGAGTCGCCAGCGCCACTTACATCGGCAATTTTTCTGTGGTGTGCTGGCACGTAATCAAAAGTTTTGCCATCGCTAATCATCACCCCTTTCTCGCTCATGGTTACCATGATATTTTTGAGTTCCATTACCTGCATTAAATCGCTCACGGCAGCTTCAAATTCGGCGGGATTAGCAGGGTTTGCATCGCGCTTAAAACCTTCCTTTAGTTCTTTAAGGTTTGGCTTAAATAAGTCGACCCCTTTATAATTAATAAAATTTCTTTTCTTAGGGTCAACCACCACTTTAAGACCCAATTTATGTGCAGCCAAGGTGATTTGTTCAATGAGTATTTGCGTAATAACACCCTTATCATAATCTTCAAATAAGACTACATCTGCGGCAGGCAACAAATCATTGATGATGCGTTGCGTTAAAACATAGGTGTCGAATTCGCTGATGGTATCGGTTTGTTCGTTGTCTATTCTAATCATTTGGTGATTTTGAGCCATCACACGTGTTTTGGTGGTTGTTTGACGCTCTTTAGAACGCACAATTCCACTGTTTTGTATATTCGAATCTTCCAATAATTTAAGCAAATCGTTGCCATCTAAATCTTCCCCAATCACAGAACATAGAATGGGTTTAGCACCCAATGCAACGAGGTTTAAGGCCACATTGGCGGCACCACCTAAGCGGTATTCTTTTTTATGAATGGCCACTATTGGCACGGGCGCCTCGGGTGAAATACGTTCTACATGGCCAATTAAGTAGGCATCAATCATTACATCGCCAATCACTAAAACGCGCAGGCCTTCAAATTTTTTTATAATTTCTTTCATATCGTAAATTTCAATATTAAACCAATTTAGCCAAAGCCGATTTCATTCTTTCTACGGCCATTTTTAATTTTTCGTCGGATGCAGCATAACTTATGCGCAAACAATTTGGGTTGCCAAAAGCCTCGCCAGTAACCATGGAAACATGCCCTTCGTTAAGCAAATATAAGCATAAATCTGTGGCCGTTTCTATGCTTTGATTGCCAAATTTTTTACCCAAATAAAAGGAAATATCTGGAAAGAAATAAAATGCCCCTTCTGGATTATTGTTTATGAGTCCCGGAATGCTAGCCAATCCCTCCGCCATGAATTTTTTTCTTCTTTCAAACGCTTTTACCATGCTTAAGCTAGGTTCTTTACTTCCTGTTAAAGCAGCTACAGCGGCTTTCTGCGAAATGCTGCTGGTGGCACTGGTATATTGCGATTGAATTTTTTCACAAGCTTGTGCTATTTCCTTGGGAGCACCCAAATAGCCCAATCTCCAACCCGTCATGGCAAATCCTTTCGATAAACCGTTAATGGTAATTACCTGGTCTTGCATGCCCTCAAAAGAGCCAATGCTCACATGCTTTCCAACAAAATTAATGTACTCATAAATCTCATCAGAAATTACATATATCTGCGGATTTTGCTTAAACACTTCCACCAATTCTTGCAACTCTTCTTTGCTGTATACCGAGCCAGTAGGATTGCAAGGCGAAGAAAATAAAAATGCTTTAGATTTTGGTGTTATGGCAGCCTTTAATTGCCCCGCCGTAATTTTAAAGTTTTGATCCAAGGGCGCAGCAATAAACACGGGCACGCCATCTACCAGTTTAACCATCTCGGAGTAGCTTACCCAATAAGGAGTAGGAATAATAACCTCATCGCCCGCATTAATGATGGCCATAATGGTATTCATAATGGCATGTTTTGCACCTGTAGAAACCACAATTTGATCTGGCGCATAATGCAGCCCATTGTCATTCAAAAACTTCTGTGAAATGGCCTCCCTTAATTCTGGAATGCCCGCAACAGGCGTATAATAACTAAAGTTTTGGGTGATTGCTGCAATGGCTGCATCCTTTATGTGTTGCGGTGTTTCAAAATCTGGTTCCCCCAAACTTAAATTTACCACATCAATTCCTTTTGCCATTAACTCCCTAGCTTTCTTAGACATGGCAATGGTTTGAGGCTCATTTATATTGTGTACACGGTTTGCTAAAGCTTCCATATTTTATATATTCTAGCGGCGAATATAAGTTTTCCTTATGCCTGAACCGAAAAAAAATAGGCAAAAAAATCTTTGTATACCGCAAATACTGCCTTTATTAAGTTGTGCTTTTTGCAAATTGGTTCAGCCCAGTTGCGCCAAATTAATAATTAGCGGATGCCATTCAGGCCTATTGCTTTACATTTTGCATATTGTTGATGCTGGCGATAGAAAAGCCTTTTAAACCAGTTTTTATAGGTGTTTTGGCTCAACTACTTTTGCTCCATCAAATAAAAATTACTATGAAAAATCTATTTAAAGCCATTCAATTTACAAGCCTACTTTTCTTGTTATCTTTTAATTGTTTATGGGCGCAAGAAATCAAAATTAAACCAACCCTTACTGTTCTAAATATTGATGCCAAAGGCGTGCAATTAGAGCCCAGTCAATTAGGCAATTTAGTTAGAATAGAGATTGATAAACTCAATAAATACGATGTAACCGACCGTTACGACGTGGCCTATTTAATTGATAAAAACAAGCTCAATATTGCCAATTGTTATGGCAAAATGTGTTTGGTAGAAATGGGAAACATTGTTAAAACCGACTATATGTATACGGGCAGCGCAGAGCTCTATGGCGAAACCATTGTGGTAACCCTTAGGTTAATAAATGTGAAGCAAGCCAGTGTGGAGAAAACCGCTATTATGGAGTTTCTAAATTTGCCTTTAGAAATGCAAACCATGATAGGAATGTGTATTCATAAAATGTTTGAAATACCCAACGACAATGCAGAATTGGCTAGGTTAACCAAAAAGTTCAATTATGAAAGCGCTACCAATAACCCCAACAAAGAAATGGTTAACTTGCAAGGTCCGCGTTTTGGTTATACCTTTATCTTTGGTAAGCAGGCAGAAATATTGAAAATGTCTTCAGACCAAGGTGGATTTGAAGCCTATCCATCCATGTTTCAATTTGGCTACCAGTTCGAAAAACAATATTTAAATGAGGGCAACTATCAAGCCTTATTCGAATTTATTCCCATGATTTCTGGAATAGATCAACAAATGTTTGTGCCAAGTTTGGCATTGTTAAACGGATTTAGAAATACAAAAAATGGTTGGGAAGTAGCTATTGGTCCAACATTTAGTTTGTCAAAGTATGAACAAATGACAAATTATAATGGCGCATATTATACCTCTTCAGAAATGCTGCAAATGGGAATTACCAATGCAAAATATGAAAGAAGATTAAACAGCAAAGGCGAACTTGGCATTGGGTCGGCCCTAGTTTTAGGCATAGGAAAAACCATTAAATCTGGCAAAATGAATATCCCAATTAATGGCTTTATTACCATTCCAACCCATGATGGATTTAGGGCGGGTATTTCAATTGGTTATAACTCAAAAAATACTTCAAAATAGTTCTTTTAAATAGTTTCTCAAAATCCTTAATCCTAAACGTGCCACTTGGGTGCAAAGCGAATGGTTAAATTTAAAAACCGAAGCTTATGCCTAAGTGGCACTTTTTTTTTACAAATTATACTTGACTTTTTGTAATTGTAAGCCATTTTTTCTCGGTTTGAACCGATGTTGCAGCCAAAATTTCTGGTTTTCTGCCTTGGTGCTTTTATTGACAATTTTAGGTGGATAAATTATACCTAAAATAAGGGTGAAATTTGTTCAACCGAAACACGTAATTAACAAAGCAAAATGAACCTAAATAATTTTACCATCAAAGCACAGGAGGCAATACAGCAGGCGCAACAAATTGCTAGCTCGGCCTCACATTCGAGCATAGAAACTGGGCATATTTTAAAAGGTCTCTTAACTACCGATGAGCAAACAATTTCCTTCTTGCTTAAAAAAGTTGGGGCCAATACAACTAGGCTCAACCAGGCTTTGGATGCCATTTTAAATTCGTATCCTAAGGTGAGCGATAATGCGGGTCAGTATTTGTCTAACCAAGCCAATCAAACACTCATTAAAGCACAAGGTTTACTAAAGGAATTTGGCGATGAATATGTTGCCGTTGAGCACTTGTTGTTAGCGCTTTTGGTTCAGACCGACCCAATAGCCACTTTGTTAAAAGATGCAGGTGTGGTTGAAAAGGATTTAAAAGCGGCCATAAAAGAATTGAGGGGAGGCGAAAAGGTGAATTCGCAAAATGCAGAAGCGCAATATAATGCCCTAAATAAATATGCCAAGAACTTAAATGAATTGGCTAAGCAGGGGAAATTGGATCCTGTAATTGGAAGGGATGAAGAGATAAGAAGGGTGCTTCAAATTTTGAGCAGAAGAACCAAAAATAATCCAATTTTAATTGGTGAACCTGGGGTAGGTAAAACGGCCATTGCCGAAGGTCTTGCCCATAGAATTGTAAATGGCGATGTGCCAGAAAATTTAAAATCTAAGCGGGTGTTTTCTTTGGATATGGGTTCGCTTATTGCTGGCGCAAAATATAAAGGGGAGTTTGAGGAGCGACTAAAAGCAGTGGTGAAAGAAGTTACGCAAGGTGAGGGCGAAATTATTCTGTTTATTGATGAAATTCATACTTTGGTTGGAGCAGGTGGCGGTGGCGAAGGAGCCATGGATGCAGCCAATATTCTTAAGCCTGCCTTGGCCCGTGGAGAGCTTAGGGCAATAGGTGCAACAACCCTTGCCGAGTATCAGCGTTATATTGAAAAAGACAAAGCCCTAGAGCGTAGGTTCCAGAAAGTTTATGTGGAAGAGCCCGATACCGAATCTGCTATTTCTATTTTACGCGGACTCAAAGAACGTTACGAAGTGCACCACAAAGTGCGCATCAAAGACGAGGCAATTATTGCTGCGGTAGAGTTGTCTCAGCGTTATATTTCCGATCGTTTTTTGCCAGATAAGGCCATCGATTTAATGGATGAGGCCGCCTCTAAATTGCGCCTAGAAATTGATTCTGTTCCAGAAGAGTTGGATCAGCTCGAAAGACGCATTATGCAGTTAGAAATTGAACGTGAGGCCATAAAAAGAGAGGGCAACGATGGCAAGGTAAAAGAGTTGAGTGAGGAGATTGCCAATCTGCAAAGTGAAAGAAATGCCCTTAAAGCCGAATGGCAAAGTGAGAAGATTATTGTAGATGCCATACAAATTTCGAAGCAAGAAATTGAGAATTTAAAAGTGGAGGCAGAGCATGCAGAGCGTGCGGGCGATTTTGGAAAAGTAGCCGAAATTAGATATGGTAGAATTAAAGATGCCGAGGCCAAAGTAATTGAGTTAAAGGAAAAATTGCTGGCACAGCAAGGCGATAAGGCCATGGTGAAAGAGGAGGTAGATAGCGAGGATATTGCAGATGTGGTGAGTCGTTGGACAGGTGTGCCAGTAACGCGTATGTTGCAAAGTGAGCGCGAAAAATTATTGCACCTAGAAGATGAATTGCACAAACGTGTGGTTGGACAAGAGGAGGCTATTGTGGCCATTAGCGATGCCATTAGAAGAAATAGGGCAGGGCTGTCTGATCCAAAGCGCCCAATAGGGTCGTTTATTTTTCTTGGAACAACAGGCGTGGGCAAAACAGAATTGGCCAAAGCATTGGCAGAATTTTTGTTTAACCAAGAGAATGCTTTGGTGCGCATTGATATGAGTGAGTACCAAGAAAAACATACCGTTTCTCGCTTAATTGGCGCGCCTCCAGGGTATGTGGGTTATGAAGAAAGCGGACAATTAACAGAGGCTATTCGCCGCAGGCCATATAGCGTTGTATTGCTCGATGAAATAGAAAAAGCACATCCAGATGTGTTTAATATTTTGTTGCAAGTATTGGATGATGGTAGGCTTACAGATAACAAAGGAAGGGTGGCTAATTTTAAAAATACCATAGTCATTATGACCTCCAATATTGGCTCACATTTGATTCAAGAAAAGTTTGAAACCTATAATGATGTGAACAAGGATGAGTTAATGGCAGAGGCCAAAGTAAATGTAATGGAGTTGTTGAAACGCACCATTAGGCCAGAGTTTTTAAACCGCATAGACGATGTAATTATGTTTACTCCGCTTACCCGCGAAGATGTGCGCAGCATTGTAAACATTCATTTAAAAGATATTGTAGCCAAATTAAATCAACAAGGAATTACCTTTACAGCAACAGATGAGGCCTTAGATTGGTTGGCACAATTGGGTTACGATCCGCAATACGGAGCAAGGCCCTTGAAGCGTGTATTGCAACGCAAAATCTTGAATGAATTGTCTAAAGAAATTTTAGGTGGAACCATTAAAAAGGACGCTGTAATTGAATTGATTTTGGACAACAAAAACCAATTGGTTTTTGAGAATAGGTAAAACCTGTTTTAACTTGACTTTAAATTTCTGCTATTTTATGGATCATGCCTTTAAAAATGAATCCATGAAATGGCAAAACAGCATACCAATATAGCCTGCCTAATAGGCCAAGCGGTCTAAAGGTAGCTGTTTGGGTAAGGATGTTCTTGTCTATTTTAAACTCTAACCAAGCTTCGCCTGGCAGTTTCATTTCGGCATATAATAAAAGTCGTTTTTCTTGCTTGTCTGCTAACAGCACACGCCAAAAGTCAAGGGTATCGCCCGAGACAATAACGGTATCGCTTTTCCTTCCTCTTCGTCTGCCAACGCCTCCTACAACCTTGTCTAAAAAGCCCCTAACGCCCCACAGCCAATTGCCATAATACCAGCCATTTTTTCCGCCAATAGACCAGATTTTATCAATGGCCGATTCGCTGTTTTTGAGATTTATGGTCCTAATATCTTTAAAACATCCGTTAACGGGTACTTCAATAAATTTTGTAAAACCCTCCCTAAATAAGCTGCTTGTTTGGGCATCTTTCCAACTCGATAGCACCATGTTTTGCCCTATTTTTTCAAAAGCTAATTTTATGGAGGTATCATAATCAATTAACTTAATGCTTAATAATTGTGCTAAATTATTGGGTTTGCATATCACTTCAATTTTCATGCTGTTTACCAAGTTTTTTGCCAGTGCAAATGAGGTTGAGGTCACAAAATATAACCAGTAAGAAGAGATTTTGGGTGTCATTATGGGTACAATAATAATGTGTCTTTTTAGTCCGCGTATTTCTGCAAAACGCAACAGCATTTCTTTGTAACTTAGAATATCTGGGCCACCAATATCGTAGCTCTTGTTATAAGTTTCTGTTTTAGCAATAACGCCTATTAAAAATTCTACCACATTGCGAATGGCTATGGGCTGACATTTTGTGTTCAACCAACGAGGTGTAATCATGATAGGTAGTTTCTCTACCAAATCGCGTATAATCTCAAAAGAAGCACTTCCAGAACCTACAATAATGCCCGCCTTTAAGGTGGTAAGTGCAAATGTAGAACCAGATAGAATGGTTTCTACATTCTTGCGCGAAGCCAAATGTTTTGATAAATGAGCGGTATTGGTTATCCCGCTTAGGTATATAACTTGTTTGGCATTGGTTTGTTCAATACGGTTCTTAAAATTAGTTGCACATATCTCTTCCATATCTTCAAAGTCGCCGCTTTGCGTAGACATAGAATGAATGAGGTAATAGGCAATATCAATATCATCGGGGATTTGTTTTAAACTATCTTCATTTAAAAAATCCACTTCCAAAACTGAAAGATTCGCAGTTAAATAATTCTTCTTATTAAACCTATTTGCATGCCTTACGCCACAAATAACCTGATGTCCATTTTCTAATAAAACGGGCAAAAGCCTTTGGGCAATATATCCAGTGGCACCAGTTAATAATATTTTCATAAAATAAATTCTTTAAAACAATTCTCAATAGTTCAGACCTTGGAATTATTTAAAGGTACGGAATATTTGTTAAGCACGGACTTTAATTCAATCTTTTGCCCTTGTCTCGTACTTTTTTATAAGTTCCTTTATTAGCCAAGTGCCCTTGTCTCGTGTTTTTTTATAAGTTCCTTTATTAGCCAAGTGCCCTTGTCTCGTGCTTTTTTATAAGTTCCTTTATTAGCCAAGTGCCCTTGTCTCGTACTTTTTTATAAGTTCCTTTATTAGCCAAGTGCCCTTGTCTCGTATTTTTTTATAAGTTCCTTTATTAGCCAAGTGCCCAGTAATAGGATTTTTGGGTCATAAAAAGTTGCGCAATTGTTAGTCCTTTATAGAAGTTCCTTGATGGATGAAATGTTATAAGCAATTTGATTGTTGAGCAATATAAAGTTGTGCTAATTATAATAATGATTAAATAGCCCAAAGTTATTTGATAATTTTACCAAGGTAAATGCCTCTAAAATAATACAAAGAGGTATTTATCTAAGATGCATTATTTGTTTTGTAATTTCGGTATTATTTTTCGGGTTGAACCAAAAATAATATTATGGTGACTCATAAGTAGTTCTTTTGTATGTTTCACTTTTAAAATAAATATGATGGGTCGCCTAATACTGGTCATTGCCGCATTTTTTGTGGCCATACAATTAAACGCACAGCAATATAATTTTGCTCCGCAACAAGCCTATACTTTTGTGTTTAAACTCGATTCGGTTCAAGCTAATTACATCCATAAAAAGGGCCTTAGCGATAACCCTTGGTTCTTTCAAAATAAGGTAGATAGCTTTCTGGTTTATCAGCCAAAGTTGGCGCCCGGCATGTATATTTTGGCTCGGTATCAAGAACCCAATTTGCAGTATCAAATACTTAATGTGCCGTTCGCCAAAATTCAAGTCAACTCCTTTAACGACTTGGTTCAGCTTAGGTTATTTGATACAAGTTGGCAGGTTGATCCAAACCTATCTATTTGGGTAAACAACGAATTGGTGTTATTTGATACCCTGTGCGATTGTTATAATTTGGGTCGCAGTAAAAAAGAAAGAAGCTATTTTATTAAGAAAAATGAGGACTTTATGATGGGCGAAATTACGGGCGATTATAAATCCTATCCCACCGAAATACCGCCAAGTTTTGGTGGCAGGCCCGCCATTTCGCACGGTTATTTTATGCTCAACCAACCCAAGTTTCATTTACAAGACAGCGTGAAATTGAAGGCCTATATTTTAAATGAAGATGGAATTGCCTTTACCAGGCCGCTCAAACTTTATTTAATAACAGAATATTATCCTTATACCCGCGTTTTTATGGGATATGTGAAGCCTGAAACGAGAGGTGCTTATGTGCATCAATTTAAACTTGCAGATACCTTAAAAATTGACCAACAATATCGTTTAGAATTTGCCGATAAAGGTGGTGTTGTTTTGCAAACAACCTTTTTTAGGGTAGAAGATTATAAGTTAAGAAACAGCACTTATTCGGTTCAGGCCAATAAGATAAAAATTTATAAAGGAGAGAAAATTAAATTAATTTTAAATGCAAAAGATGCCAACGATTTGCCCTTAACAGATGCAAGGGTGAGGCTTAGGTTGAGGCTCAATTCTTTTCAAAATTTTACTGGCAAATTTTTGTTTGTACCCAACGAATGGTACGAGAAATTATATGAAACTTTTGTGGAAATGGACATTGCCAATGCAACAGAAATTATAGTGCCTTCTAATGCCCTGCCACCTTTAGACATGAAGCTTACCGCCGAAATTAGTTTTAGCAATGCTGCTGGTGAATTGCAGAAAAAGGAAATTGCTTTGGAGGTGGTTCAGGCGCAAAGTTATTATACCTTAGATTATGCAGAAGGTGTAGTTTTTAGTGCGTATATTTTTGAGGGAAAAAGCAAATCTCTTAAAGTCATTCTTAAAGGGTATAATAACAATGAAGTGCTGCGAATTGATACCCTATTTTTGCCTGTCCAACGCTATATTGATCCCAATTGTGATAAATACCAACTGCAAGATTCTTTAGGAAATTTAATTCAGTGGTTGTTCTTGCCACACATGCCGCAACCTTTGTTATTAGAAGGTATACGAACCCATGATAGCATTTTTATTCAAAGTTATAACCCGGGAAATTTTCCGTTTTATTATAGAATTTATAAAGGAGATAAGCTGATTTTGGCTGGCAAGGAGCGTTGGTTAAATTATGCAAAAGGCGATACCTCTTTGGCTTCGTATAATGTAATTTATACCACCATGTATAGGGCCAGCACGCAGGTAAGAGAGGCTGTTTATACTTTTAAGGAGAAGGAGCTAAGTGTAAAGACCAATTTGCCTTATGAGATTTATCCTGGTCAAACCCTTGCGGTCAACATTCAAGTGCTAAATTCGGATAGGAAAGCACAGCCAAATGTTAACCTAACTGCCTTTGGAATCAATGCGCAATTTGATGGCATGTACACACCCTCGGTTCCCTATTTTGGCTCGGAGAAGAACAAAATTTTGCTGCAAGATAGAACCCGTTTAAACCCTTGGCCATTCTCGGTTGAAAATAAGGTTTTGGCCGCTGTTTCATATACTACTTTGCTCAAATCTGGCTTTGTTTTTATGGGCGATTACCGACTCCGTTATCCAAATGAAATATTGTTTGTTCAACAGAAAAAACTGGCTCAAAAGCAAATTGAATTTATCCCTTTTGTGGTTGGAAATGGCAAAAGGATAGAGGTTTATTATATGGAAATTGATGGTCGCCCAAGCTATGTTAAGAACGGCAATCTGCCTAGTTATGCCTATTGGATTAATGCCGGGAATCATGCTATTTCATTGCGCACCAAAACGGCCACGTATATATTGCCAGCAATGAATTTGGAAGATAGCAACAGGTATATTTTTAGCTTCGATACCTTGTGTTTGCCAGCAGGAATTGCGAAAATTCCTACTAAATATAATCTGGGTTTTAGCGAAGCAGAAATGCTCAAAATTAAAAAGCATTTGTTTGTTTTTGCGCCTAATAATTTTAGCCAGTATAGACGCGATGTTTATTTTTGTGCGCCACAACAAATCCAAAGTTTTAATTTTCCATTGGCCAATAAATATTTAAACAATGGCGCGCTGGTTCAATATTATTTTGGTTTGTTTCAATTCGATACCTTAGCTGTTTTTGCCAACGGAAGTTTGTTCCAAAAAATTCGGTTTGAACCAAATAGCCGTTACGTTTATTTTAGAGAAAGGATCATTCGCGAAGAACTAGATTCGGTTGAACTACCATACGATTTTGCTTTTTTCAAAACCCAAGATGAATCTTTTAGAAGCTTGTACGATACCGCAATGGGTATTATTTTGCCAATTAAGATGAAACTGCCATTGGCGGGCAATTCGCCTACAAAAGCACAAACCTCCATGGATGAAAGTTGTTATTTTAATTATCGGTTCGAACCGAAACCCAATGGTGATGTTCCAAAAACAAAGCTTGTTATAAGTGGACTATATGCTGTTGATTTGAGAAAAATTTTGCTAATTAATGAGGGGGATGAATTGCAAAGTTTACTCAATCCAACGGTTAGCAATGGGCAATATGATATAATATTTTGGCTCAATCCAGGTTCATATAATATTTATTTTACGAATGGCAAGAATCAATTGGGAAGGATATTGAAGCAGCAGGTTTTGGCAGATGGACAACTGTTAATTTGCTTAGACTCTACCGATTTTAAACATACTTGTAGTGAGCTGGAAGCATTGGTGTTAAAGGCAAAGAGGCTACAAGAGATTTATAATATGCGTGAATCGATGTTGGTAAATTATCGCAAAGACGATTATGTAGAATTGCGCGAAAAAGCCACTGTGCAAATTGGCGCTTCAGATGAAAAACAACCTATGCTGTCGGGCTTTGTTTTTGATAATGATGGAAGTGCTTTGTCTGATGTGATTGTTACGTTAGAACAATTGGGAAGGGTAAAGGGCATTTCGTTTTCTGATGCCAGCGGTGGATTTATGATACGCGATGTGGAGGCAGGAAATTACCAACTGCGCTTAACAAGATATGGATCTTGCGTAACCATTATTCAGCAAATTGTATTGCAAAAAAACAAACTGCATAATGTGAGTATTAGGTTGCAAGATTGCGGATTTGCTTTGAAAAATGGGGTAGTTATACCAAGCATCTATTTTGGAAAATCTGCCATTGGCAAAGAAGAGTTTGCCCAATATGAAAATTCCAAAGAACCCCTCATATTGGGTACTGGTATGATAAAAGGGCGAATAGTGGATGTGCGAAATAAAAAGCCTTTGGATTTTGTAACATTAAAATTAAAAGGTGGGAACGGTTCTGTTTTATCAGGTTTAACGGATGATGATGGTGAGTTTGTGTTAAAGAATATTTCTCCAGGCACGTATGAATTATCGGCCAGCTATATCGGCTATAAAAATGCCGTAATTGCCAATATTTGGGTGCTTGCAAATGAGGTTCGCTTTGTTAATTTTACCATGGAGCAAAGTGATGGAACTACTTTGCAGGAAGTTCGAATTTTCTATAAAAAGCAATTGATTGATCCAAGCGGAGTAAACGGAAATGTTGCATCAAGTAAAGAAATGTTGTCTGCTGGAACTAGGAGCGTAAACAAGATATCAGGAACAACCTTGGGGGTAGATGGAATAAGTTCTGCTACCCCAAACTTTAGAGGGTCACGCGTAGATGGTAATGCCTACTATATTGATGGTGTGCGGGTGAATGCTGCCTCTGTAAGTGTGCCCCAAAATACCATTGATAAAATGGAAATAGTAGAACTTTCTATGGAGAATAAATTTAAAATGGAGCAACGGAATAGGTTGGCTCAAATGGCCGGAAACAAAGTTGTGAAAGCGGGTAGGGATAATTTTAGGGACTATGCCTTTTGGGTACCCAATTTGGTAACCAATAAATATGGTGAGGCACATGTAAGCATTACTTTTCCTGATAATATTACCCGTTGGCGCAACTTTATTTTGGCCATGGATGAGGGTTTGCGCACCAAATTATACGCGCAAGATATTAGAAGTTTTAAGCCCCTTTCTGCTCAATTGTTTTTGCCTTCTTTTGCATTAAAAGGCGATGAGATTTTTATTAAGGGCAAGCTCACAAATTATACCGGCGATTCTTTGTCTATAAAAACAAAGTTTTTTCTCAATGATTCTTTGTTGAAGCAAACCCAACATCAGGTTGCAATTGGATTGGTAGAAAATGTATTGGTTCGAGCCGAAAAAGCCGACACCATAAGATTGGCGTATAGGCTAGAAACTGAGCTCAATTATGCAGATGGGGAGAAGTATTTATTGCCTATTTTGCCAAATGGCATTGAGCAAAATAACTTCGATTATTATGACTTAAAAAAGGATACTTTGTTGCATTTTGCTACCCAAGTGGAGGGCGATTATGCCTTAAGTATTTCTAATAATTATACCCAGTTAATTAGGGATGAAATTAAGCGTTTGCAGGCTTATCAATATGGTTGTGTTGAGCAAACTGCTTCTAAACTCAATGCCTTGTTGGTGGAAAAGAAATTGTGTAAATTATTGGGTGATTCTTTTTCTCAAAACGATTTAATAAAAGTTTGCTTGAAGCGCTTGCAATCGCTGCAGCAATCTAATGGTGCCTATGGCTGGTTTTCTCGTTCTCCAGAAGAAATTTGGCTGACACATTATGTGTTAAAAAGTTTGCAAACTGCCCAGAAAATGGGTTATGAGAGCAAGGCATTAAAGGATGGACTTGCATTTTTTAAGAAGAATTTTCAGCAGTTTAATCGCCTAGATAAAATTAGGGCAATGGAGGTTTTATTTGAAAATAGGGTGGACTTAAATTATACCGAAATTATTGATCAGATTAAGGAGGAATCATTGCCTTTATATGATCGCTTGCTCTTAACTTCTTTGAAGCAAAAATTGCAGATGGCTCATTTTTCTGGCTTTTTATTTGAGGGTATTCAGAAAGAAAAAGAGGGCGGTGTTTATTGGAATCATGCGTATATAAATATTTACCAAAATCAATCGAGTGTAAGTTTAATGGCTTATGAGGTGCTTAAATTTGATGGGGCCGATTCGAGTATTTTGGCGGGCATTAGGAAGCATTTTTTTAATGAGAAAACCTTCGGTTCTGGCTATTACCGGAATACATTTGAATCGGCTCAGGTCTTGCAATCCATGGCCAATGATATTGCTATAATGGAAAAGGGCAATTTGCAAACGCGCATCAAATTGAATGGAAAAGACTTGGGAAATGAATTTCCCATTCGATTAAAACTGACCAATAATGCATCCTATTCTTTAAGTAAATTTGGTGCATCTGCCAAGTTGTTTGTGCATAGGAAAATGTTTGTTGAAAAGCCATGGGTTGATTCTTCCTTATTTAAAATTTCTACACATTTTATGCAAGATGGTAAAAGTGTAAGCAATTTAAAAACCAATATTGAAGCAAATTATGTGGTAAGCATTAACAGTTTAAAGAACCAAGAATATGTGATGGTTCAAATACCCATTGCGGCAAGTTTCAATTATTTGAGTAAGTTAAGCACTTTTGGAGCAGATGAAATTGAGTACCATAAAGACAAAGTCATCCTTTATTTTAGAAAAATGCGGGCAGGAAATTATGTGTTCAGTTTTAGCCTTGAACCAAGGTTTGAGGGCAAGTTTACCTTGTTACCAATTCAAGTAGAAAACATGTATAGCCCAGAAATTAAAGGAAATAATCTTGTAAAATCTGTAATGGTAAATGGGAATTAAGAATTCTATTCTGCCGATTTTTTTGCAGGTGCTTTTTTAGCTTCTTTAGCCGTATCTAATAAAGCTTCAGGAGCATTTGTTAAACCTTCCGTTGTAG